>OMOM01000005.1_pt1 | contig 286023 bp, 224 predicted proteins | sample 1646501 | NCBI WGS metagenome assembly OMOM01 (sample SAMN05416802, study PRJEB24817) | seawater metagenome | isolation source: Sea water | place: Canada:Atlantic | collected 2013-07
CTACATGATATCCCTGTGTGATGTGTTCTTGGGCCTCACGGGCATCCAGTTCCCTCGTCGAGTTTCCTGTACGAACGAAATACCGTGCGACTTTTCCGTCTTGGAGGTAGATCGGAGCATACGCTTTTTCAACAACGATGCGGCAGACTTGGCGGTCGTCTATCACCGGAAACTGGCAGTGAACGAGCGTGCAGGCGTGCGCACCAAGCGTTGTGCGTACCAGGTCCATGATTGCTCGCTCAAAACCGTCCGTATTCTTGTGCCTCAAGGTTTGGCAGTCCGCCTCGATCCCGATAATTTGACCGTCATCGTCTATTCCGATTATTAGGCTGCCCCCGCAATGGTTCATTAATCCCACTATGGATTTGGCGACCACCATTTCAAGAGACTTGTTAGATTCCTGCTTACGCTGGTCCCACCGAAGCGAGGATTTGAATTCCAGACACTCGCTCTCACCTGCATCCACGAGATACAAGAGATTCATATCCAGTTCTTTTTCCAACCACGAAACGCGTCTTTGTTGTGCGTCGAGTGTGCGGGAGTAGGCGCTGATGACGATAGAGAATGAGGCACCAATCAACGCGAAAATGGCGTTCATGGGGACCAGTTCAAACCAAGCATTTGTTTGTAATCTAGTTATGGCAAAATCCCAGATACTTTCTGACGGAATATCGAACTGACTCTTGAATTCCAGAAAGAAAACTGCCGTGATCAGCGGATGTAACAGTAAAACGCCGAGGATAGCCCCTAGCGCGCCATGGAATGCTAATCTTCGAATGAATGGAGAGATTTGCTTTGGTGGTCTGCTCTTCATGATAGTTACTTAGTACTCCATGTGTCAGTTTTCGGTTAGTTAGGCGCGGTTTTGGATAATAGTTGCAATGCATCGGCGGTGTCCGTAACTTTCCATGAGGTCAAGGAGCTGGATTATCGTCTCCAGTAACATCCCGGCTGCGTGGCAGCCCGGCCAGGTCAGTGTGGGAATTAATCCCGGTCAATTATCGGCCTTTGGCCGAAGGCACAAGATCCACGGCCCGCTCTTGGATTGACAATAGCCGATGTCGGCGGTCTGTGAATTCGGTACTGGCGTCGCCAAACAATGCGGTTATGCGCTCATTTGGCCAGCGCGCAGGGATCACTGCAAAATACCGCCGATACTCCCGCCGCTCGCGCATGTTTTCAAACTGTTCCGCTGTTACCGCTCGAGCCCGCCCCTGAGAGTAAAAGCGCGCGGAGAATGGCAATTTATCCAAATATAGTAAGGGGCTGTCGGCGGGCCTGCTCTGGCGACTGTAGTAGTTGGCCAGGCTCTTCTCCGACTTGACGAGGGTTAAGCTGTTGCCGACAGTGATAACGACACTAGTCAACAGCAGCGGGGTGATAGCGGCAGCAGGTGCGCGCAGGCGCCCGGGCCACGACTGCGCACTCAGCGCCGAAACCGGTCTTGCGATCAGTATCGCCGCAAAGGGTAACGAAGGCAGCGCATACGTCCACAGAATATTGCCCGCGAGAGTAAAAAGTAGCAGCGGCCCCAGGGCATAAAGCAGTAACAGCAGCGTCATCCGGTCATTCAAAATGCGTTTTGCCGCCAATCGCCTTCTCACCGTGGCAGCAATGAGCATAAACAGGGCCAGTATCCCCCACGGGAAGCTGGCCATGAGCCAGAAAACCCAGATGGTGCCCCGTGGATATTGATGCGCACTGCCATAGAGATCCCCCGCCCAGCCGGGCACGACAAACCGGCGGAAGTGCTCGCCGACGAGGAAATAATCCAGAAATCCCGGGGTCTGGAGTTCCGCCAAAACATACCAGGGCAGTACCAGAACGGCGGTTATCAAGCCTCCCCGCAGCCACGGCAGCGCTTTCAAATCGCTGAGTTTCCCGCCTCGAAACAATAACCACAACACAATCGGAATTCCCACCAGCACGGCTGCCAGTGGTCCTTTGGACAACAGTCCGATGGTCAGGCCCAAAAAAAATAACCAGCGCCAGGCAAAGCCCTGTTCCTGCGTCGCTAGGCAGAAACTCACGAGCGAGAGTGTTGTCCCAAGCGCCAAGAAGGCATCCGTCATCACAGCGCCGGCGCTTACATAGGTCAGGGCCATACTGGAAAAGATCAGTGCCGACCAGCGGGCTACGTGACTGCCCCAAAGCTGCAAGGCGAGCCGCCATGTGAGATAGACCATGCCGATAGTGGCTAGCCACGACGGCAAGCGCAGGGCGAACTCTGACAGTCCAAATAATTTGATTGCCGCAGCCTGTGACCAGAATGACAGGGGAGGTTTTCCCCAGAATGGTACGCCCGGTTCGAACCAGGGGGTGATCCAGTCCCCCGTTTCTACCATCAATCGTGCAATTTCCGCATATCTCGGCTCCGTGGTATCGGCGAAAGGAAATATCGCCATACCGACAAAACGACTTAAAAGAATCGCTGCCAGAGCCAGCAGCCAATAGTTATATTTCGGCAACATTGTTAAACGGCTCCTGCTGGACTGATCGGATGCAGTATTTTGCTTGCTGGTTTTCGATAATTTCCTCGGCGATATAGATGGGTCTCTGCTTGGTCTCCAGGTAAATCTTGCCGATGTATTCACCGACTATGCCGATGCTGAACAACTGAACTCCGCCCAGTAAAGTGATGATGGACACCAGGGATGGATAGCCGCTGGTTGGATCTCCAACCAATAGCGCTTTAATAAAAATCCAAAGCCCCCAGGCGAGCCCTGAAGTGGCGGATAAAATTCCCAAGCCGATCGCCCATCGCAATGGCGATACTGAAAACGACGTCAACCCCTCAAAGGCGAGTCCGACAAGCGCCGGATAGCTCCACTTGGTCTCGCCAGCTACGCGAGGCTCCCGCTCATACTGTAGGGTGTGGGTAGGCATGCCAATCCATGCATATAGCCCTTTCATATATCGATTGCGCTCATTGAGGCTGAGTAAAGCGTCAATTGCTTTTCGGCTCATCAGCCTGAAATCACCGGTATCCACAGGAATTTCGGTACGGCTTGAGACATTGAGCAGCCGATAGAACAGGTGGGCGCTCAAGCGCTTGAGCCGGGAATCGCCGTTACGGCAACGCCGCTGCATCAGTACCACATCGGAACCGGATTGCCATGCATCGACCATGGCCGGAATATATTTCGGTGGATCCTGTAGATCCGCGTCCATCGCGATGACGGCGTCTCCGCCACAGTGCTCCAGGCCAGCGGTTACCGCCGCCTCCTTGCCAAAGTTACGGCTCAGCTTTAGCAATTTGATGCCCGGCATTTTGGATATCATCTGTCTCAGATATTCAGCACTGCCGTCTTGACTGCCGTCATCGACGAAAACAACCTCCGATTTCAGGGCTAGCGATTGGAGAATTGGCAGTAGGTTTTCAAGAAAAACGGGCAACATCGTGCGTTCGTTAAAGACCGGAACGACTATCGATAATAGCAGTTCACGGCGTGTTGCTTGCTGTGGATCAGATTGTAGGCTCATGGAATATCAAACTCCTATAAATTACAAAATTCAGTACTGCCACCAGCGCCGTGGTAGTTGCCTGTGCCGCGATAACGGGTAGATTCATACCGTGGTTCAGCAACGTAAAGAGGGCGAAGTTGGCGAACCATGCGAACACGCAGGAGCCCAGGTATCGCCAAAGTGTTCGACCGTGGCCACGCGCGTTGCGAAAAGCGAGTCGCCGCTGCAGGCCGTAGTTGGCGACAGCGCCAGCCACACTTCCGGCAGCTGTGGCCGTGACCGGTTGAACTGTCACGGCGATCAGAGATGCCATGAGCGCCCAGTGAATGGCGGTAGCCAGGCCTCCCGCGGCGAGAAAAGCCGCGAATTGGACACGAATACCGTCGGACATCGTTTATTTCTTCCTGTTTTCGTGGCTATCTCGCGCAGTGCCGATCAACAATGTGGTAACACCGCCTACAGCGGCAATCAGCGACGCTAACAGGATGCTGATCTTGGATATCTTGACCAATTCAGGGTCGCTAAATGCCAGGTTGGTGATGAACAGCGACATGGTAAATCCAATGCCGGCTATCATGCCCATGCCAACCACATGCCGCCATCTCAGTGAACTGTGCAATTCTGCTATGCCCAGCTTTTCACCGATTAACGCGAAGAGGCTTATTCCTAATGCCTTTCCAAGCGCGAGACCTAACAATATACCCAAGCCCAGGGAACCCGATACCACCTCCAATAAACTGACATCCAATTTAACGCCCGCATTAGCAATAGCGAAGACAGGGATAATGAAAAAGACGTTAAAATCAATTAGCGCATTTTCCAGTTTCAGTAGTGGTGGGCTTGAGTTTTCAGTGTCTTTTTTTATGGCTTCTAGAATTTTTCGTTGACGACTATCCTGGAATGGGTCACGGTTTTCTATGTCCGTCTCTTCCAGTGCCGCAACATTTCTGGCGGTGCGTTCTTTCAGGGTTTTACTGTCCAATTTGGGTTTTACGGGTATGGTGATGGCAATCAGTACGCCGGCAATGGTGGGGTGAACGCCTGAATTCAGAAAGCAGTACCACAAAGCGACGCCTCCCGATAGGTACCAAAAAAGATTTTTTACGCCAAGGCGATTGCATAGTATCAATAGAGTGAAAGTGCCTGCTCCTGCCCCTAAATATAACCAACTCAGGTCATTGCTATAAAACAAAGCAATGACGAGTATGGCTCCCAAATCATCGACTATAGCCAGTGCAACCAAAAAGATTTTAAGTTGCAAAGGCACGCGTTTTCCCAGTAATCCGATAATGCCTAAGGAGTAAGCAATATCAGTCGCCATCGGAATACCCCAGCCGGCTATATTTTCTGTGTCAACATTCAGGGCGACAAAAATCAGGGCCGGGACGACCATCCCGCCAAGCGCTCCCAAAAGTGGCATGGAGGCTTTCTTTAGGGATGACAATTCGCCTACCAGAATTTCCCGCTTCAGTTCCAGAGAAGCCACCAGAAAGAATATGGCCATAAGGCCGTCGTTGATCCACTCTTCGAGTGTCAGACGGAAAGTAAAATGCTCGGACAGCTCAAAAAGAAGTTCATCTTTAAGGTAGTGGTGATAAGCGTCTGCCCAGGGAGAATTACCCAACACCAGAGCGATGACGGTGGCTCCAATCAGAAGCAGCCCTCCGGCGGTTTCCCTGTCCAAAAACTTACGGCCAGTTGCTTTATAGGCTAGATCAATGCTGTTTCTTTCTACTGACTGGGTCATGGATTTACCTGATTTCTTCCGGCTCACGGTAACGGACTTTTGTATCGATAACTTTGTGGATTTTGGGCCAGTGTTTACTCATCCTTCTTGACAGCTTTCAGGAATTCTGCGAGGCCTTCTTCTGCCGCTTTTTTGTTCGGGAATGGCCCGATATTTTGACCTTCACGGGTTAAAAAATACCATTCACTGTTGATGGCGTGGATACGATGTGTTCGAAAGGAGGGAGCATTCTTCGGGTCAGTTTTTCGATGCTTGGGTGAATCACTCATAATCTTGTCCTGTCGTCATAACCCTGCACGGTAAAGCCATCCAAAACGGCTTGAACGGACTGTACAAGGTCATGAGTCACAGCTCCTGTTGAAGATAAATCATCAGGCGCAGAGGGAGCGACAGCTGAAATGGAACCCGCCCGCTTGAAGAGGGCGGGTTCTTTTCTCAGACAACCGTACTGTCCTCGGCACCGTCCTCGATCCGGATCGCACGATTGACGTCGCTGACAAAAATACGGCCGTCTCCTCGCAGTCCGGTGTGCGCCACGGTTTTCAGTACGCGGACGACTTCGTCCACGTACTGATCGTGACACACGATTTCCACTTTCACGTGCTTGACAAAATCCCCCGCGCCATCGATCGGGTTGACGGCGCTGGTATTGACTTTGCTGCGGCCGAAGCCGACAACGTGGGCGACGCTCATGCCGGTGACGCCCTGCACACGGTGCAGGGCCAGGGTCACGGCTTCCAGTTTGTGGTGTTTGATATAGGCTTTGATCTCTTGCATGACAATCACTCCGGGTTAATGGGATTCGCTCATATCAGCGGGTTTGTCGGCAAACCAGTGATACAGGGCGGGTATAACCAATAGGGTCAGGATGGTGGCGGTCACCAGGCCGCCGACCACGACGGTGGCCAGTGGTCGCTGCACTTCGCTGCCGGTGCCGGTGGCGAACAGCAGCGGGAACAGCCCCAGGGCAGTAGTGACGGCGGTCATGATCACCGCCCGCAGCCTTGCGCAGGCCGCCCGCACACTGGCTTCGGCAATGGAGACCCCGTCCTTGACCAGTTCATTCAGGTAACTCACCAACACCAGGCCATTTTCCAGGGCGATACCAAACAGGGCGATAAATCCTACTGAAGCCGGCACCGAGAGGCTCTGACCACTCAGCCAGAGGGCGACGATACCGCCCACCAGCGCCAACGGGATATTGAGCATGATCAGCAGGGCGTTGCGCAGGGATCTGAAGTTGACAAACAGCATCAGGAACACCAGCGCCAGGGTAATGGGCACAACGATCATCAGACGTTTGTTGGCCTGCTGCTGGAGTTCGAACTGCCCACCCCATTTGAGAAAATAGCCCGGCGGCAAATCCACTTGCTGCTTGATAGCGGCATCGGCCTCGGCCACGAAGGAACCGATGTCCCGGTCGCGGACATTGGTCTGGATGGTGATAAAGCGCTGATTGTTTTCCCGGGTGATCTGGCGCGGCCCCACCACTTCCTCAATGGCTGCCAGTTCCTCCAGGGGAATGCGCTGCCCGGCGGCGTTCTTGATAATGAGCTGCCCGATGACATCGGCCCGGTTGCGCGCGGGCTCTTCAAGGCGCACATAGATATCAAAGCGGCGGATGCCCTCGAACACCTGTCCGGCCTCGCTGCCGCCCACGGCGACGCTCAGGGTGCGCTGCACGTCGCTGACATTGAGGCCATAACGGGCAATAGCCTCCCGGTTCAACGAAATGCGCAATTGCGGCGTACCGCCGATTTGGTCGCGTTGAACATCCTGAGCGCCCTGCACGGTGCGCATCACCTTTTCTATAGCCTGTGCTTTCTCGACCAGCACATCCAGGTCATCGCCAAACAGCTTGGCGGCCAGTTCGGCCTTGGTGCCGGTGAGCAGTTCATCCACAGCGGCAGCAATGGGCTGGGTGAAGTTGAATTGCGCGCCGGGGAAATCCGCGAATTTCTCGCTCATGGCCGCATACAAGCCATCCAGCGTCTCCGCGCTTTGCCATTGGTCCTGGGGCTTGAGAGCGACAAAAATCTCCGCGTTGTTCACCGGATCGGCGTGGGCGCCGACTTCACCCCGACCAATGCGCGACACCACCTGGGTGACCTCCGGAAACGCTGCCATCAATTGCCGCTCGAATACGCCAATCGTCGTCTCGGCTTTTTCCAGCGAAATGGACGGCGCCATGGTGGCGCGGATCAGCAAATCCCCTTCATTAAAGCGGGGCACAAATTCCGAGCCCAGCCGCGGGGCGACAGCAACGCCGATGAGCAGGACCACTGCCGCTAGGGTCACGGCAATCCAGCGGCGTGCCACCATGGCCTCCACCAGAGGTTGGTAGCCTTTTAGCAGCAAACTGACAATGTCCTTGCGAGGTTTGTCGGGGTCTGTCTCGGGGCGCTTCATCAGCAGGGAGGAGGCCACCGGTGCCACGATCAGGGCAAAGAACAGGGATCCGAGCATGGCCACCGCTACGGTATAGGCCAGTGGCCGGAAGGTCGCCCCTTCCACCCCCTGCAAGGTGAACAGCGGCAGGAACACAATGATGATGATGCTGATGGCAAACAGAATCGGGCGCGCCACTGACTGGCAGGCCCGCGCCACCAGGTGCAGGCGCGATTCGTCCGGGGAGGATTCGCGCAACATTCGGTCGATATTCTCCACCACGACCACCGCACCATCCACCATCATGCCGATGGCGATGGCAATCCCGCCCAGCGACATCAGGTTGGCGGAGATGTCGAAGAATTTCATGGCGAGAAAGGTGAAGCCGACGGAGAACGGAATCGACAGCGCCACCACCAGGCTAGGTCTGAACCCGCCCATAAACGCCAACAGCACCAGCGCCACCAGAATAATGCCTTGCAGTAGTGCATTGATAACGGTACTGACAGCCGCCTTGACCAGGGTCGCCTGGTCATAATAGGGCTGCACCTCGATACCTTCCGGCAGGTTGGCATTGATGGTGGCCAGCTCCTCCTTGACGGCGCCGATCACCTGGGAGGTATTGCTGCCAATGAGCTTCAATACCATGCCCACGACCACTTCGCCTTCGCCGTCCTTGCTGGTGAGCCCGCGGCGGATTTCACCGCCGATGTCCAGTTCGCCCAACTGGTGCAGGTAGACGGGTGTACCGTCGATGGTTTTCACCACAATGTTGCGCAGGGCTTCAAGATCCGTGGCCAGACCCACCGATCGCACGATGTACTCCTCATCGTTTTTGACGATGAACTGGGCCCCGGCGTTGGCATTGTTGGCCTCGATGCGCTCCTTGATGTCGGGCAGCGACACGTCGTAGCGGATCAGCGCGTCGGGGTCGATACGCACCTGGAACTGCTTGACCTCACCGCCGATGGAAAGAACTTCGGTAACGCCCTTTACCGTCTGCAGGTTGAACTTGACGATCCAGTCCTGGATCTCCCGCAACTCGGTGTTGCTGTATTGCCCGCTGGTGTCCTCCAGCACGTAGAACAGAATCTGGCCGAGTCCTGTCGTGATGGGGCCCATCACCGGTTCGCCGAAACCGTCGGGAATAGCCTCCCGGGCCACCTGTAGTCGTTCCCCCACCAGCTGGCGGGCGAAGTAAATATCGGTGCCATCCTCGAAGTAGATATTGACCACCGACAAGCCGAAGTTGGAGATCGACCGCACATGATCCAGTTGCGGCAGGCCATTCATGGCGCTTTCGATGGGGTAGGTGACGTATTTCTCCACCTCCTCCGGCGCCAGGCCTTCGGTTTCCACAAAGACCTGCACCAACGCCGGTGAAATATCCGGGTAGGCGTCAACCGGCAGGGTGCGATAGGCGAAGTAACCGCCGATAAGCATCGCCAGAGAGATCACGACCACTAACAGTCGGTTCTCCAGCGCAAAACGAATAAGAGTATGCATACTGTGCTCCCGCGATTAGTGGTTGTGACCGGATTCGAATTCACTTTTCTGTAGCTGGGCCTTGAGCACGAAGCCACCCTTGGCGACATAGCGTTCACCCGCGTCGAGGCCCGCCAATATCTCCACCGCGTCGCTGTCACCGCGACCGAGCTTGGCCGGACGGGGTTCCCAGCTGCCGTCGTGCTGAACGAATATTGTGGGTTGGCCCTCCAGGTCGATAACGGCGGTTCTAGGTGCCACCACCTCTGCAGGAAATTCTCCCAGGGTAATCTGGCCTTCAATGAACATTCCCGGCTTCCAATCATTGTCAGGATTGGCCAGGAAGACCCGCGCCAGGCCTGTGCGGGTGGCCTCGTCTACCAGCGGCGCCACATAGTCCAGGCTGGTCTCCACGGGTGCAGGGCCATGGCTGGTAGTGATTCGCACCGGCTGTCCGGTTTTTACCAGCGGCACCTGCTTGGGATAGAGGGCAATATCCACCCACAGGGTGGACAGGTTCGCGACCACAAAAGCGGTATCGTCGGGCGCCAGGTGTTCTCCCAGGGTGACGTGGCGTTTGATAACCACGCCGTCGATCAGGGATTTCAGCTGAAAGCGAGACAGGGTCTCGGAGCTCTCGGCCACGGCGAGCACATCGCCGGCCTTGACCCGGTCACCGGTTTTTGCCTGTACCTCGACGATCTTTGCCGCAAAGCGGGGCGTGATATGGGCCACGGCCTCCTCGTTGAGTTTCACCTCGCCGGGCAGCGAGACCTGTTGGCGAATCACACCGGCTTCAGCAGTGTCGATTTCACCACCAAAGTCCCGTAGCAGGTCGGCGCTAAAAGTCAGCTCGGGCTCTTCGTCTTCATGGCCTTCATGACCGGCTTCTTCGGCATGGTCGCCTTCATCTTCAGCGTGATCTTCCCCGGCATGTTCCTCTTCCGAGTGTTGCTTTTCATCTGCGTGCTGAGCGCCTTCTTCGGTGTGAGCGCCTTGATCTGATGGGGCGGCGATTGCGCTTTGAGATGCCATGGCAGCAAGCAGCAAGCCGCCCATTAAATAATTCAGTAACTTGTTCATTGTGATTCATCCTGTGGCGAAAGAGACGCTTTATCATCGATGCTGTCCAGCGTGGGCAGGCGCAGATTGGACCGGAAATCATTGGCCGCGCCGGTGGGGTAGAGTGACTGACGCTCCCCCGTGAGCGGCTGGCCGGTCAAGGTCTCCAGGGTGATAAGGGTTTGGTGAAAATCGGTGGCGGCGGCAACCGCCTCGGTTTCGAAGGACAGCAACTGGCGCCGGGCTTCCACCAGTTCCAGATAGGAAAAACGCCCGTCGCCGTAGCCTTCCTGAATCAGCGCCAGTGCCTGCTGTGCCTCGGGCAGTATCTGCTCACGTAACAGGGTAACCCGCTCGCGAGCCTGTTCCAGTTGGGCGAAGGCATTGCGCAGTTCCGTAAAAACCTTCACCCGGGTGGCTTTCTCTTCGAGATCCAGTTTCGCCAGATCCTCCCGCGCGGCCCTGATGTCGCCCTGGTTGCGGTTAGAGACGCCAAGAGGCATGGAAAACGAAAAAACCACACCCGTATCGCCGGTGCCTTCGACCCGTCTGATGCCCGCGCCGACTTCGATGTCCTGTCGGCCCCGGGCAATCGCCAGGTCCAGTTCGGCCTTACGCAGTCTTTCCAGGGTCATAAACCGTTGCAGCTGCGGCGCCTGTTCCAACTGTCGTTGGATGCTGACAAACTCAGGCGTCGGCGCCAAGGCAAAGAGTTCGGCCTCGACGCCGGTAAAATCCGCCGAGGTTTCGCCCCATAGACTCGCCAGGCGCCGCTTGGTATTGCCCAGGCGCACGGTGAGATTGCTCACCGCCAGCTTGGCCTGCATCAGATCCGTGCGGGCACGGCTCAGTTCCGCCCGACTGGCGCTGCCTGCGTCAAACCGCCTTTGCGCGACGTTTTCTGCGGTGCTGGTAAACTCCACGACTTGCCGGGCAAAGGCCAGTAGGCGCTGGGTTTGTGCCACCTCCAGGTAGCGGCTGGCCGCCGCCGACAGTGCGTCGAGGCGGGCCAGTTCGTAATCGCGCTCGACGGTTTGGCGACGCCACTGGCCGACATCCCGGCGCAGAGGGCGCTTGCCGCCCATCTCTATGATTTGGCTGAGCGCCAGGGTGGTTTCCATGGCATCGGTGCCCGAGAACTCGCCATTGCCGGCAATATTCTCGACCTCGAGGGAGACCTGTGGGTTGGGTCGAAACCCGGCCTGGAGAGCCCGCGCCTCGGCCGCGCGAATATCGTAGGGATAGATCGCCAATTCGGGGTTGTCATTTAGCACCCGGGCGAAGGCCTCGGGTAGGGTCAGTGTTGTCGGGTCGCGGTCGGCGGCCTGGATAAGCCCGGACAGGCTTAGCAGCGCGCCGCAAATCAGCAGGCGCGTTGTCCGGATTATCAGGCTTCGGCCTGAATCCGGACGCAAACGGAATAGCATGGACATGAATTACCTCACGTAAAGATTTTTGAAAAATCCTGGTGCCGGTCGATGACCGGAAAGTGAGGTTAGGCTATGGGCGGTCGGAGTATCGCAGCGATGTGGGGAGAGGGGTGGTCGACGGTATAGCGTAGTGTGACCTGGTTAGATGAGGCAGTCGGCAGCGTGGGCAGCGGCATGGACAGCAGCATATGAGAGCCATGGCAATGGCAGGAGTGGCAATGGCCGGGCGGTGTGTTGTGGTCTGATCCCGGTGACGGGTCTGTCGCTTGGGTTGAACCGTCTCCCCCGGACATATCCGCCAACTCATGGGGTTGGTGATCCGAATGGATGGGCAATACATCAGCGGCGATGGATAGTGATTGCACTACCATCAAGACCGCAAACAGTATTAGCGTCCAGTTTTTTGCCATTCGGTTATCAAGTGACCCCTGTGTGAAGAGAGCAGAAGTCTACCATAAATCAAGGTTCGGTCAACTTAGTCGTGCAGATTCAATACATCTGAGACAAATCTAGCGGTAATCTCCCCACTTATAACGGGCCCGATAAGTAGAGGGTTAAGCTGCTTTTAGCAGCTGATCTGTTAAGTATCACCTTGTGCTTCTGCAACCTCAAATTCGCACTTCTATTTCCCATTTCACTCTATTCCCTTTATCCGACAAGTCATCTGATCAAATGATATTAATTCTTATTCATATTGCAAATAAGAATTAATATCATTTATTATGGCGCCGATCCGTCCCGGTCACTCCCCGGGCTGTCGACTCAAAACATTCTGACTTTGAAAAACGGGAACACGCATGAATTGGAGAAAACCTGCCGCCTATATTTTTACGGCATGCAACACCCTGGCTGCGAGCGGCGTCTTTGCCGACGTCAATAAAGTGGAAGAAGTGATCGTATCCGCCAGCAGAACCAATAAACCGATTACGGCCATACCTAACACGGTAAAAGTGATTGACCGGGAAGCCCTGGAGGCACAGCTGGCCACCAGTACCAGTCTGCTCGACGGGCTTAGCTTTGCTGTCCCCAGCCTGACGCCCGCACACCAGAAAATGACCAGTAATGGCGTGACGTTGCGGGGCAGAACACCCCTTTACATGGCCGACGGTATCCCGCAGTCAACACCGCTGCGCAACGGCGAGCGCAGTGGTTTTACGATTGATCCCGCCTTTATCGACCGTGTCGAGGTCATTTACGGCGCCAATGCCATTCAGGGGGTGGGCGCCACCGGCGGTGTCATCAATTACGTGACCGTTGATGCGCCGGAAAGTGGTGATTTGCTTCAAAAGATAGCAACGAGACTGACCAGTGATAACTTCGAAGCCGATGGCTTTCATTACAAGCTATCCGGGTTGTTGGGCAAGAAATTCGACAATACGGATGTGGTTTTTGGCGTCGCTCACGATGTCCAGGACCTGTACTACGACGGCAACGGTGATCCCATAGCAGTCGACCCTATCCAGGGTGACACCATGGATAGCCGAACCTGGAACATTTTCACCAAGGCCGGGATGGATCTGGACGAATACCAGCGCATTGAGGTGACAGGCAATTATTTCGACCTGGACGGTGATGGTGATTACCGCGTGGTTGATGGAGATGCACTTGCCGGTATTCCAGCCACCTCCGAGAGCGGAAAGGGTGAGGGTGATCCCACCTACAACGAGGCCCTGAACCTGTCTGTGGCCTACAGTCACGCCAACCTGTTTGGGGGCGAATTGACCCTGCAGGGTTTCTACTATGACTTCTATGCCCTGTACGGCGGTGGCACGTTCCCCGCGTTCCAGGACCCGGCCATCGCTCCGGCGGGTACCCTGTTTGACCAGTCCGCCCTCAGTTCGGAGAAATACGGCACCAAGCTGACCTTTGTTCGCGACAACACCTTCTGGAATGGACTGCAAGTGGCGGTGGGTGTCGATTATCTGCGCGACAAGACCTATCAGGAACTGGCGCAAACGGACCGTTTGTGGGTGCCGGAAATGATCTACAAGGGTTGGGCGCCCTTTGTGCAGCTGGAGCAGCGCCTGGTGGACGACCGCCTGCGTCTGTCATTCGGTGGTCGCTTCGAAAATGTTGAACTGGAAGTACCGGATTTCACCACCGTTGCCGGGGCCAACAACACGTTTGTTGAGGGTGGCGAGCCGAGCTTTGAAGAGCTGCTGGGCAATGCGGGCATCGTTTTTGACGTGACGGAAGACCTGACGGTTTTTGTCTCCTACGCGGAAGGTTTTACCATGCCCGACGCCGGGTTGATCCTACGGGGTGTAAATATCCCGGGGCAAACCATTGACGAACTGGTCGACCTACAACCCGTCGTGGCTGACAACCTGGAAACCGGCATCAATTACCGCCGGGGTGGGTTGGACATAGCGGCCAGTTATTTCTGGTCGGATTCAGACCTGGGGTCTCGCATCCTGGTGGTAGACGGTGTCGGTCAAATCACCCGGCAAAAAACCGAAATTGAGGGACTCGAAGTATCAGCCGCTTACCACTTCGACTCAGGCGTCAGCACTGGAATCGCCTACAGCAAGTTGGAAGGCCGTTTCGACAGCGACGGCGACGGTTCAGTGGACAAGGATCTGGATGGCCGCAATATCGCGCCGGATCGTATCAATATCTATGTTGAAGCCCCCCTCGCTGCCAACTGGCACGGCCGTTTGCAATACTCAAAACTGTTGGATCGGGATTTCGACGGCGGCCTGCCTCAGCACGATTTCGACGGTTACAGCGTAGTGGATGCAGTAGTTTCATACCGGGATGCAAGCCTGGGGAACTTTACCCTCGGCATCGAAAACCTCCTCGACGAGGATTACATCACCTACTATTCGCAAACCCTGACCTACGTGAATAACAGCACCTATTTCGCCGGCCGTGGGCGGGCCGTCAGTCTGGGGTGGCAGAAAACATTCTAAGTGAGAACGTTGCTGACCCTTCATCGATGGGTTGGAGCTGTATTCGGGCTGGCTCTCTCCCTCTTCGGGCTTTCCGGCGCACTACTGGTTTGGAAAAACCAGTGGTTGCGCTGGACCCTGGCAGATGAAGCCGGGGTTCCCGCAACGGGAGTTGAGAGTCTCCCCCGAATTGTGGAACGGGCGTTGCAGGAGAGCGACGGCGAAGCCAGGTATGTTGTGTTTTCCAGTCCTGAGCTTGCTGTCAATCTGGTTTCCACCGGACGGCAGACCGGCTTTTACAGTGATAACCTGGGCAATGTCATAACCCACTGGGCATCCCGACTGGAGCGACTGGAGTTGTGGCTGTTTGATTTACACCACGATCTTTTGCTGGGGCCCAACGGAACAACCCTGGGTGGGTTGCTGGCGTTACTGGGCCTGTTTTTTACCTTGAGTGGACTTTTCCTTTGGTGGCGAACCCGGCGGCACTTTTCCTGGCGCCTGTGGCCAACGTCGTTTTCCCGGCGGGATCTGGCCAGACACCACCGCAACCTTGGCGCGCTGTTTTCGCCGTTATTGATAGTGGTAATGCTCACGGGCCTGATGATGGCCTGGCGCCCGGTGGCGCTGTGGCTGTTATCGCCGTTTTCTTCCGTTGACGAGATGCAGGCCGCCGTCGCGCCTCCAGCTGTTTCCGGGAGTGATTTCGCAGACATTGACTGGGCAAACATTATCACCCGGGCACAACAAGCGTTTCCAGACGCGAGCCTGCGCCTGATTTCGATACCGCAGACTACCGGTGATCTCGTAGGGCTGAGAATGAAGCAGCCGGTAGAGTGGCTGCCCAATGGACGGACGCTACTCTGGTTTGATCCGCAGACCGGCGATCTCATCGAGTCGAAGGACGCGCTTACAATGCCCCTGGGGGTCCGGGTGAATAATCTCGTCTACCCGGTCCACGCCGCCAAGGTCGGCGGCATCGTTTATCAATTAATAATGACCCTGGTAGGGTTGGTATTGACGATGCTGGGGAGCCTTGTGGTTGTCAAGTTCTGGATGGACCGCCATAGGATCAGCGTTCCTCCCAGAATTTGAGTGAACGGCTACGGGCATAGAGTCTGATGAGCTGAATCGCCCAGGCCAAATATACTTGCGCCGTTTACTGGGTGGCTAGCGCATTTTTACTGTCTTTGGACTTGGCACATGCCATTCCAGTAGTTTTGGTAATCGATTGCCCGGCATCTCCATCATTGAGCAACTGTTTCAAACCCCTCGTGGAGGGATGCGATCAGCGGGCAGGTGACACTGTCCTTCTGGGTACAGCACTCCTCGACGAGTTGGTCGAGCACGCCTTCAATTTGCTGAAGACTGCGGATCTTGTCTCGCACGTTGCCCAGCTTGCGCTCGCCCAGTGCTTTGGCCTCGTCGCAATGGGTGCCGTCTTCGAGTTTCAGCAGTTCTCCGATCTCCTCCAGGCTGAATCCCAGCCATCGCGCCCTGCGGATGAATCGAAGCCGTGCCAGCGCGACGTCGTCGTAGCGGCGAATCCCGCCTAAGGGCTTTTTCGGCTCCGTCATCAGCCCCAGCCGTTGGTAGTAGCGAATGGTTTCGACGTTTATCTCTGCGGCCTTGGCCAGACTGCCGATGGTCATGGAGGTGGATTTAGAACCGGACACGATGCTTGACTCCGTAGTCAACTACGGAGGTAAGCTTGCCACAGTGGTGAATAAAACAACAGGAGGTTTGCCCATGCCTGAATCCAAACCGGGACGCGGTTCGCTGCTTGCCGGGGGTGTCGCAGCCTTGCTGGCCTCTGCCTGTTGCACGGGACCGTTGGTGTTGGTGGTGCTGGGGTTTTCCGGCGCCTGGATCGGCAATTTAACCGCATTGGAACCCTACCGCCCCTGGTTTCTGGCGGCCGCCTTGGTGGCCATGGTGTTGGCCTGGCGCCAGATATACCGGCCGGCCAGGGCTTGTGAACCCGGCGATGTGTGCGCTGCACCCAGGGTGCGTGGCGCTTACAAAGCCGCCTTCTGGTTCGTAGCGTTACTGATCGCCATCGCCGCGGTGTTCCCCTATGTCCTACCCCTGTTTTATTGAGAGACCAGAAATGAAAAAGTTCTTGCTTGCAAGTTCACTGTTTGCCCTGTTCAGTCTGCCCCTCTGGGGCGAGGAGCAGACCGTCACGCTGGATGTGCCCGGTATGACCTGTTCCGCCTGCCCGATCACCGTCAAGACCGCGCTCAATCGGGTTGACGGTGTCAGGGATGTCGATGTCAGCTTCGAGCGGCGCGAAGCCAGGGTCACCTTCGAGGACACGCAAACCTCGGTCACTGCGTTGACGGAGGCCACGGCCAACGCCGGTTATCCATCTACTCTCAAACAAAGCGCGACGGATCAGAAGTAATGAGATTGTAGGGTAATTTTCGGATAGGAAACTGTCATGAGTGAAGCGCAAGCGATTCACATTGCTGTCATCGGTACCGGCGGTGCCGCTATGGCTATGGCACTGAAAGCGGTGGAACGCGGCGCCCGGGTAACCGTGGTCGAGCGAGGCACCCTTGGTGGCACCTGCGTGAATACCGGATGCGTACCGTCGAAAACCATGATCCGAGGGGCGCATATCGCTCACCTTCGACGCAATAGCCCCTTTGACGATGGGCTCGGCGCCCGGGCACCGCTCGTAGATCGTGCCAGACTGTTGGAACAACAACGGGGCCTGGTAGAAGCGCTGCGCGAGGCTAAATATGCCCGTATTCTACGTGACAACCCGGCCATTACCCTGATCCAGGGAGAGGCGCGATTCGTGACGGCCAATGTGCTCGCCGTCACCACCCCGGAGGGCGGAGTGCGGCGACTCAAATTTGATCGGGCATTTATCGGCACGGGTGCGCGGCCGACGATCCCACCCATTCCCGGGTTGGCCGATACGCCGTACCTGACTTCCACCTCCGCCTTGTCGCTTCCCGTCATTCCGAAGCAACTGTTGGTGATAGGGGGGGCGGCGGTGGCATTGGAGCTTGCCCAGGCCTTTGCGCGGCTGGGCAGTCAGGTAACCATCCTGGCGCGTAGCCGACTGCTTTCCCGTGACGATCCGGCTGTAGGCGATGCCATTCGGAAGGCATTTGAGCAGGAAGGCATTCGGGTATTGCTGCGGATCCAGGCCAACCGGGTCGATTACGCCGATGGCGAGTTCATACTGGACACCAACGCGGGTAAACTGCGAGCAGAGCAGTTGTTGATCGCCACCGGGCGCACACCCAATACCGAACGGTTGAACCTGGAACAGATCGGCGTAAAGACAGTGCGTGGTGCGATTCAGGTGGATGAGCGAATGCAAACCAACGTGCCGGGTATCTATGCGGCAGGCGATTGCACCGGCCAACCGCAGTTCGTCTATGTGGCCGCCGCCGGAGGCAGCCGAGCCGGGGTCAACATGACCGGTGGAGAGGCCATGCTCGATCTCGGTGCCATGCCGGCGGTGATTTTTACCGATCCGCAGGTGGCTACCGTTGGCTTGACGGAAGAGCGGGCGACCACACAGGGCTTACTGGTCGATACTCGCGTGCTCAGTTTGGACAGCGTGCCGCGCGCCTTGGTGAATTTCGACACCGCCGGCTTTATCAAGATGGTGGCCGAGCGCGACTCAGGGCGGCTGCTGGGAGTGCAGGCAGTTGCCGCCGAGGCTGGAGAACTGATCCAGACGGCAGTAATGGCGATGCGGGCCAATATGACCGTGCAGGAATTGGCTGAAGAGCTGTTTCCCTACCTGACCATGGTGGAAGGGCTCAGGCTCTGCGCCCAGACTTTTACCAAGGACGTGACTCAATTGTCCTGTTGCGCCGGGTAAGGCTGCGTTCCCGGCTCAGTCAGCATTCCTGATCAGGCGCGGCAGCCAGCGTAGAAACGCCACCATGCCGAACAACTCGACCAGGGATTGGAAGACGATGACGATGACGGCGGCACGCCAGGGCTCCGGTAGTGACAGCGCCAGCGGCAGCATGACGAAGGAATTGCGGGTGCCGAGACTGAAGGTGAGGGTGCGGCCGATTGTGGATGTGAACCCGAATAGCTCACTGAGCCCCTTGCCGATAATGGCGGCCGCAACCAGGTAAAGCACAAAAACCACAAGCGCCGACCACAGCAGGGCGCCATTGTCGATCACCAGGCTGACCTGGGAGCCGGCAATTAGAAACACCACCAATGCCAGCAACGGCACGGGCAGCCACCCAAGCCAGTCCACCAGTGTTTGCGCGCGCGGGTGTTTTTCCGTCAACCGTTCGGTTAACCAGGCCAGGATCAGCGGGGTGACAATCAATCCGAAGAAGGCTGGCAGCAAGTGGCTGCCAACCGCCAGCTCAATGGCGATATTGCCCATGAAGAGCCAGATATAAATGGGTAGCAAAATGAGCTGGACCAGCAGAAGGATCGGCGCGGCCGCGATGGCCCGGGCACCGTCCCCACCACCGAGATGGGTAAAACTGATAAACCAGTCCGTACAGGGTACCAGCAGTACCAGCAGCACGCCGAGACGAATCGCGGGATCATCCGGTAACAGCCACAACAGAAGACCAACGACCACCGGTATCAGGATAAAATTGCCCGTCAGCAAAGCGGCCAGAAAGCGGCGATCACGAAATGCCGACCTGAGGTGTATCAGTGGCACCTGAGTGAAAGTGGTGTACAGGAGAACGCCCAGTGCGGGCCAAAGCAGCGCTTCCCAATGACGGGTCTGCTCTGGTGACATCCAGCCGATGGCCATGCCGGCCAGGATGGCAACCAGGTAAAGCCAGACCTGATATCGCTCCAGTTGTTCGCGCATTTAAAGCTGTTCCTGCTGTTTTTCGAGGGCACGATAGTATCATTGGTGCGCAATGAAAGCGCTTGAGATGGTCTGCGTAGTATCAGGATGTAATGAGCTTTGGAGATTGGGTATCTTTTCGCTGATTGGAAGTTGCGAGCGAAGTTAAGCGTTCCTTAATGCGGGTCGTTTTTCTGATCCGGTGGTTTTCGGCTCAGGTAGATGAATCATTCAGGAAGTAATGAGAAAAACCGCGTATTCTCAAATAATCGATAAGGCTGTTACTGTAATTGATGGGCAACCTTGGCGTCTGGTGATTTCGTAGTCCATACGCAACCGGACATTCTATACCTGGGCAACTTGAATAACAGGTTGCCCCGGTTCCGAGAATGGTAGACGTTGGATTAATCAACGAGTATTGAATAGTCGATGTCAAAGCAAACCCGACTCGGCAAACGAGAAGGGCACACCGTCACCAATGATAAAATGATCCAGCACCCGCACATCAATGTAAGCCAGGGCTTCCTTCAGTCGTGTGGTGATGGCTCTGTCGGCACTGCTGGGCTCGCAGACTCCCGACGGATGATTGTGGGCCAGGATCAACGCACCGGCGTTCAACAGAAGTGTGCGCTTGAGTACCTCGCGAGGATACACGGAAGCCCCGTCGAGGGTGCCGGTGAACAGGCATTCAAAGGCGATCACCCGATGTTGCGTGTCGAGGAAGATGGCGGCAAAGACCTCGTGGGGCTTGCCGGCCAGTTTAAGGCGCAGGTACTCCCGCACCGCGTTGGGATTCTGCAGTGCGGTCTCCCGTTGGAACAGGCGTTGTTCCAGTAGGGCAATGGCTTGCTCAATGATGCGCTCTTCCCGCCGACGGGTGTCGGATAAACAATGGGGTGTTGCGTCAATGGGATCAGTGATTGCTAAGGATGTGGTCATGGGAACCTCCGGAAAAGTGATGGAGGGTTCCCTCCCAAAGGGCTGGGCCCTCCGGGACATGGGATCAATGGCATCCACTACCGCTTGAGCAGTAGTCGCTCGCTGGATCGGATGCGGTGCGAGCGGGGTTGATCAATGCGGTGTGTCCGCATCACAGCCTTGCAGATCGCGGCTGTTTGGCATGTCGCTGACCAGAGTCAGCCGGCATTCGGTGTCAGGTCATCCAGGGGCAATGGGGCGATGCCCCGAGCCTCGTCAATTTTTTTCGCCACCCGCAGGGCGGCGTCCAGTTCACTGATGCCGTGTGCCTGCATCAGTTGGTAGCGTTCGGCCTTCTCCTCCGGTTCGGTCATCGCCATGGCCAGGTACAGGCTGGGTGGCACCGCCCGAAACAGGAGCTCCATGGATTTGGACAGGATCACGCCTTCCGAAAACTTGCCAGCTTCCTTGCGGGCGGACAGCATCAGCGCTTTCTGGGAGGGGGTGAGTTCGCGGAAGCGGGCGATTTTCTCGACCTCGTCCGGGGGCATCGACAGGCAGATCCACCACTCGATCATGTTGAGCATGGTTTCGGCTTCTTTCGGCAGGTCGTCCAGATTTTGGGTCGCCAGCCAGAACCAGGCGCCCAGCTTCCGCCACATCTTGGTGATCTTTACCACATAGGGTGCGAGGAGCGGGTTCTTGGTAATGATATGGCCTTCGTCGGTCACGTTGATGATGGGACGCCCCAGAAACTGATCCCGCTCGGCGATGTTGTTGACGGTATTGATTAGTGAGATATAGGCGATGGAGAGCTGGGCGTTGTAGCCTTCGCGGGCGAAGGTGGCCAGATCCACAATGGTGATGTCCGCCTCGGGCCAGGGGGTGCCGGGGCGGTTGAACATCTGGCCATCGATGCCCTGGCAAAACAGTTCCAGCGCGTCGGCCATTTCCAGTAAGCGAGCCTGCCGGATTTCGGGTAATGCGGTGCCCCGGCTGCGTTCCCGCAGGGCATCGCGTACATCCTCCGTCAGCACGGGTCGCCCATCAGTGGCGCAACGGTGGGCGGCATCCAGAATGCACTGGCGGATCAGGCTGCGGTCGGCGCGGGTCATTCGCGCCTCCTCCTTGTCCTCGCCCCCGGTAATCATCAGCCGGGCGGTGATTTCCAATTCGCCCAGTACATCCCGCTGTTCATCACCCTGGTCGTTATCGGTGTTCCGGTTGTCGTCAATGGCATCCGCGTCCAGGGTCCAGACCTGGCTGGGCGTGTCGACCAGGCGCTTGGCATCTACAAAGGGCGCCAGACTCACGCCGGCGCCGGGCGCGAGTTTGACCCGGTGGACGGAAAGTCCCAGGCGTTGGGCGAAGTCGCCAAACAGTCCGAAGGAATTGCCGGCCTCGACGATAAACAGCCGTGGCCGGTAAATGGCGGTCACCTGGTTCAGGATATTGTTCAGCGTCGCACTTTTACCCGAACCGGTGGGGCCGAAAAGAAACAGGTGGGCGTTCATCTGTCGATCCAGCCGGTTCAGTGGGTCGAAGGTGACGGTTTCGCCGCCGCGATTGAAGAAAGTGATGCCGGGGTGGCCGGTACCCTGGCCGCGGCCCCAGAGCGGCACCAGATTGGCGGCGTGCTGGGCAAACATCAGTTGGGTATACCACTGGCGTTTGTCCTGGGCGGGGTTGAACACCGCGGGCAGCCAGCGCAGATAACTGTTGAGGGGGGCGACCTCGTCCTCCTCCCGCACCGGCTGCAGTCCCGCATTGAGCATGACGTTGTTGAGCTGCACTCCACGGGCCTCGAGTTCGGCTTGGTCCCGTCCGCGGAGATAGAAAGCCATCGCCCCCTGGTAGAGTTTGTGGGCCCGGCCAATAATGGTCCGCGCCTGCTGCACATCCTGCCGGGTATGCTCCGAAGACAGGGTATCGCCCACGGCCTTGCGGCCCAGATGATTGAGGCGGGATTCCAGGCTGTCTTGCGGTGTGGCCACCAGGGTCAGGCAGAGGATGGTGTCCTCCGGCATCTGGTCGAACAGCGCATTGATCGCATCGCCGCCTTTGCGGGTCTCCCCGGTTAGATGACCCGTTGCGGGGGGCATACGCAAGCGATCCAGGGTAACGACCCGGTGGGGCATCCTGTTGAACCACCACAAACCGTTGTCGATATCCGATCGGGGTTGTTCGAAGAACAGTCGTTGTGCGAAATCCCGACCACTGGCCAATTCGATCTCATCGCTCTCTCCCTCTTCGGGATAGCCCGCGAGCTGGTAAAAACGCTCGCGGTCGGCGAGGGAGTCCCCCAAAAAATCCGGTTGCGGGTTGAACCAGCGCAGTAGCCAATCGTGGATGTCGGCGGCGGACTGGCGGTGCGCACGAACCCCGGCATTGTGCAGGCCTCCCTCCAGCCGGTTGCAGGTGATCGTCAGGGCCTGTTCCGGTGACAGTGTCCGCCGGGCGGCGCCGGCGCGCCGGTAGACCACCAGCCGAACCCGACGGGTCTGGCCGCGCCAGGGCAACCGGGTCACGGTCTCATCGGTAAACAGTCCGCCGGGCTTGGCGATGGCTTCCAAGTGGTGGGTGAAAAAACGGAGATAGAAATCGCTGAACGCGGTGCCCTGCGCGCGGGGGTGGAAATAACGCCGCAGTGACGTCAGGTAGCGATCCCAGTGGGTTTCGTCCTGGGCGTACAGTTGCACCACCCAGGGGTTGTCGTCGAGTTCGTCGAAACTGTCTTGCAGGGCATTTTCCAGGGCGTCACGGGCCTGCCACAACCAGGCGTTATCCCGTCCTTCGGTACCGATGGGGGTGAGTTCGTAGAATGCCGCCACGGACCGTCCGTCCTCCAGCAGCATACAGCGGGCATCGGGCAGGTATTCCGCCCAGGGCAGGAGATCGGCAAAGGAGGGGTTGACGTGGTACAGGGTGGCTTCGTCGGCTCGGGTGGCTGTGCGATCTGTTGCCGCCTCGCCGGTACCGGGTTCGGGTATTCCCGCAGCGGCCAGGCGGCCCACATGACGCTGCCAGGCATCGCTCCCGGAATGGCCAGCTTCGGCGGGTGCCGCCCTCTGTTGCCAGGGTAACCGCCAGTCCATCAGTAATCCTCTACCCGTTCTCCCGGTAGGGCGTACTGCACCTGCCGGTAAAACGGGAAGACCGTGCTGTAGCCGGGCACAGGTACCGGCTCCGAACCGGCCAGGTGGGGAAAGACATACATCACCAGGTCGGGATTGGGGAGGCGGTGAAACTGGCTTTTGATCTCGTTCTCCGCGGTGCGGGTATAGAGCGCATGCACCGATGGATTTTCCAGTTCTGTGCCCCTCAACGGCCGGCGCAACACCAGCCGGGCTTCCAGCAGTTGCTGCGTTAATTGGCTTTGGCCAGGGCTGCCACCGGTTCCCCGCTGCCAGATGTCCAACATGGATTCGCCGTTGTGCGGCAGCAGCGCTTCCTTGTGGGTGGCACAGCCGGCCAGGAGCGCGGTGGCGACCAGGCAGATGGCAGTGTTAGTCCAGCGGTGACACATGGTCGGCACCTCCCAGGCGATGGTTGACACGGCGACCGTTGGGGTCGAAGTCGATCTCAAGGGGTTTTTCAATATGCACAGCGACATCGGCACCGGGCGGGACATAGACCGCGGCAAAAGCTTCGCCATACAGCTTGTTGACCCAGGCGGACATATCCTGCACCCCGCCGGCAAGAATACGGCCCATGGCTTCATCCCCCGAGATGCCGACCGTGCCCAGCGTCCCGTTGCTGTTGCTGACGTAGGCGACATTGCCGCTGTCCGAGTCGATAAACGAGGCGGCCCCAGCGCCCGCAGCGGTGATCAACGCGCGGGAGCTCAGGTATTGCTGGGCATTACTGCGCCGGTCACCACTGACGCAAGGAATCCCGTAGGGATCGCTGATCCAGCCCAGGGTATTGCGATTGCCTGCCGTGCGGTTCTCATCCGTCGTGATCTCCGGGACGGTACGGATGGAGCCGTCCTGGAAGACAAAGGTAATGGACTGAATCTGGCCGCGCACGCAGGAGAGAGTCCAGTCCCCCGAGGCAGTACCACTGACCACTGCGCCGGTCACCTCCGGCAGATCAATGCCGTTGGCGGTCAGGTTGTCCGGGCCGATCAGGACTTTGAAAGGGTAGGGGTCATTGACGGTACCGTCGATGGGAATGCGACCGATCAACGCGGTCATCGAAATCGATCCCATCAAGGTGGCGTTGGCGGGGACGGTGTAGACAGGTTCGGCAACATTAATAACCGGCGTTTTTGATTCCGTATCGGTTGGCCCAGACGCTGCCCTTGAAGCCGATGGTGCCGAGGCGAAGGGGCTGGTGATGCCCAGGTGGTTTCCTCCGGTGGTTTCTTCCGCGCTCTCCGATGGTGGTTGATCGTCCGGTTCAATCCAGCGAATACCGCTCACTGCCGGTATGTCGCCACCCTCCAGTCCCAACCCGACCGGCAATTCCGTACCGCCCAAATCGTCGAGCCGACGCTCAAGGTCGTTGAGCAGGCTTCGGGTTTGCCGGGTGTCGGAGGCAACTTCATTGCGGGTCTGCTGAAAGCGGCTTCGCTCCTCCGCCAGCGCCCTCTGAACCCGTTGATCAATGGTGCTTTCCCGTTGGCGCAGGCGGCGGTTTTCCTCGGCCTGGCGCTCGTTGTCGTCCAGCGCAGTTTGCAGCTCACCGCGCAGCTGTTTGACCTGAGCCACCAGTGTGGCGACGGTGTCCCGCGGGGTGTCCCCCTCGATGCCAAGGGCTTGCATTTCCTCGGGGGTCAGCGGGTTACCGGGCCGATCCGCGGTTCTTGGCGACGGCTGTTGGTCGGACGACAGCCGCAGGCCGACAAAGACCAGCAGGCACACCAGCGGAATCATCAACCATTTGAGCAGGCCATTACTCCGCATTGTCGGCTCCCTGTCCTCCGGGCAGGTTGGTGGCCGCATCCACCGGGCTGATCATCGGCAACAGGGCGTTCACCAGGCCGTGCCCCCGGGTCACCAGGTACAGGACGGTGGTATCGGTGGGCTCGCCGCGGGGACCCAGCGTCGTATGCTGAAACGTCGCCGCTACGAAATCACCCTGCAATATACGGGGATCTAACGCCAGCCAGTGATCGGTGGTATTGGTTAGCAGGACCGCGGTGAGCCAATAGTTATCCAATCGCCAGGCTGCCAGGGCTCTGGCACGCAGGGGCAAAACGGGTGCCAGGTTGTCCAGTTTCAGTGAGTTGCTGAGAGTGACCCGGGATAGTCCTGGCACGGGTTCCACCGTGCGCAGCGGGGCATACAGACTTTGTGCGGCATAACGGGTCAAGGCCACGGGGATCGGAGTATTGCGGCGTTTGTTCTGGATATCACCCGCATCGGCAGGGGAGGCGGAATCGCTGCCTCCGGCAGAGTCGGTCATGATGCGAACGGGCTCGAGCGGGGCCTCGTTGTCATCGGCCGGGGTGGCCACCACATCGAGCAGAATCAGATCGCCCGTGTCGGTATCCTGTAGTTGCAGCCGGGTGGCTTCCAGGGGTTCATTCGCTCGTAGGTAGATCGCGCCGCCCGCACTTTGTACCCGCAGGCGTGAATTCAGTGAGGCGGGTACTCCCACCCGCACAGCGCGGTTGACGAAGATAACCCGCTCTTCATCAACGTGCAGAGGAACGGTAAGGGGCAGGCGCTGCCAATGCAGGATCTCCACGGCGTGGCTGTTGCCAGCGAGTGTGAGGATCAGCCAGAAGCAGCCTGACGCCAGGCGGTTCGACCGGTTCATGGTGTGTCTCCCGGCGGAGGGCTCGTATCTGGCTTGTCCTGGGAGCCGGTGCCCGGCGGCATAATCCGCTGGGGTGTTTCGCTATAGCAGTCCAGTACCAAGCCGAAGGGGTTTCGCTCCGGATCGACATCGCTGCGCAGTACTTTCAGGGGGAAGCGCACCAGGGCGCGCTTGACCTGTTCCGAGCCGTAGTACTCATCGATGGCGATATCCAGCGTGACGATCCAATCCCGGTTCGAGATGGCTTCGACGCGGGCGCCGGGGTTGTCGCCATAGCCACGCCCGGGGATTTCGTAGAGACCGCGTACCCGTTGCCGAAGTTCGCCAGCCTGACGGCGTTCCTCGTAGTCCTGTTGCAAGAACACTCGACAGTTGGGGGTTAGGTAGGCGGACAAGGTGTGTATATTTCGGAGGTAATCCTTCTCGCCGTTGCTGGGCCAACGATTGAGCTGCTGAAAGATATAAAAAGTGAAGGCATACACCGAGGCGGGCGGCACCTCCCACCATTTGCGCACGCTGCCCGAACGCAGGTCCGGGGGGATATGGATGGTCAGGTCGCGCGGTGCACTCCACCAGCCAGCACCCAGTCCCATGGCGAGGACGAACAGGGCGGCGAGCCCAAGGCGCAGGGTGTTGACATGGGCGCGGAGGTGGGTCACTTCGTTTTTGAACCGGCTCATGGCGTACTCCGTCTCGGGGTGCGGCGTGTGGCCCAGTAACCGGTGCGGGTTATCAGGTCTCTGGCTCCCAAGTGATCGCCCAGCAGTGGGTAGCGCAGGGCCAGATGCCACTGCAGTTGACGGTACAGCCAGGTTTCGGGCCGGCCCCGTTTCAGTCGTCGCAACACACCGCCACAGGAAAAGATCCCAATGGCGCTGGTACCGACAATCAAACTGGGGACCACGGCGATACTGCCGAACAGCCAGGCCAGCGGCAGGCCCAATGTCAGGCCGATGGCTGCCGAGCCACCCGCGCAAAGCCAAAGCTCATCGGCGGTCAGGCCGCGAACCACCACCGGCTGGCGATTCAGGCGATGAGGCAGAAAAAGGATGGTGCCATCCTCCTTGTTGGCCAGGTCGGGGGACATCGTTCTGCTCTACAGAATGCCGGTGGCTTCGGTGAGCAGCCAGATACCCACAACCAGCAGAATCGCTCCCACCGCCACGGTCAATCCGAACTGTCCCCAAGTGGCACGGCCGGTATGAATTTCCGCATAGCGGGTGTAGGCGTGGTAGCAGACCCCGACAAACATGGAGGCCACCACCAGCAGGGCAATCAGCATCACAATGTCGTAGCCGTAATTCTGCAGGGTTTCCATGATGCCGCTGCCGGCACCACGGGAGGGATCTTCCATGGTGGGCAACTGCGCGAATACCGGCAGCGGTAGCATGGCGGCCAGCAGATTGCCGACCGGGAGGGGAAAAAAAGAGAAAGCTCGTTGTGTCATGGCAACACCTTTCAAACGGTCAGGAAAGTAAAAGGAACGTCAGCATCACATACATGGCGACAAACCGTATCGCCACGGCGAGGAACTGACGTTGGTTGATGCTGTGTTCGGCCCAGCCCACATACGCGGTGCGCAGTGCCCAGACTCCCCACAGCAGCAAAACGGCAAAGACCGCGCTGATAAGCACGGTGGCCATGGTGTCGGGTGAGTAACCGGCATTGGCCTGAAAGGCCGTGACTTGGTCGGCGGACAGGCTCATGGCATGGGCACCGATTCGCGTTGGTAATCGCCGATCAAGCGTGCTGGTTCCCGGGGTTGTGCCCGTTCTGGTACCAGATACGCGTCAATACCCCGACGAATGCTGTCGATATCCTCAAGTAGTCGGGGGTAATCAAAGTAGTAGCGCGCCGCATCAGGTCGCACGGACTCGCTTCGGCGGGCTACCAGACGTTCAACAGTATTTAGCTGGCGTAGTATGGCCGCCAGGCGGGCGCGCTCATCGATGCTGGCTGGCGCTTGTTCATTGGCCACGGCATGGCTTGAGGCAATGCCAATCGCCAGCACAACGCAATAAGTCGAGAACACTGTCTTGGAACACAAGGCCATCACACTTGTCCGCTATCAATCGGTACGGGGGAATGCTGCGTTATTCCCCAGGGGCGCGCCGCAAACAAAGAGGATTGGTTGTTAACCGTATTGGCGATATGAGAGTCAGCGAGATCCTGCAGTTTTCTTGAATTTTTATCGGCCTCGTTCGTTACCTGTAATGGAAACAATGTTAATTCAGATCCGGAGCTTGCCGGTCCCTGGGTATGGGTAGGGTTTATTCCAGGATGGTTTCACCAAAACGAGAGCTGAGAAAAGTCGGACTGACGGTCACCATGTCCCGCATCAAAGTATTGGACGTTTTGGCTTCCGCACAAACCGAGAGCCGTCACCTTCGGGCCGAAGAAATTTACAAATGCCTGATGTCGACCGGTGACAGCATGTCAGTGGGGACGATTTATCGTGTGCTCGCGCAATTGGAAATGGCCGGACTGGTCGTTCGACACAACTTCGATACGGGACAGGCACGGTACGAGTTGGCGGGCGATGACCGTCACGACCATATGGTCTGTATGGACAGTGGCGAGATCATCGAATTCAGGGATCAACAAATTATTGAACAACAGAAACGCATCGCCAAGGAACAAGGCTATGAATTAGTGGATTATCGCTTGGTACTCTTTGTTTGTAAAGACATCCGAACGGAGAAGTCGGTCGGTGGAGCATGATCCGTAGTCTGGACGTGACTACTCAGCTTCCTGTAGCGGCGGACCGGTGAACTCCGCTTCGATTATCACGTTGATGTCATCGCCGACGCCCATCGTCGTGCCAGGTTCCGGGAGACCGTATGTCATCCCGAAATCGGATCGCTTGAACGACGCAGTGGCGGAAAATCCGATCCGGGCGTTCGGGTCCATGGGATGCCCTTTGTAGCCTCCGTTGAAAATCGCTTCAAGAACGACAGGTTTCCTGATGCCTAATATCTCCAGATCACCGTGGACGTTGACGGTTTTCTCGTCGGTTAACTCCACCCGGCGGGATGTGAAAGTGATCTCGGGAAACACCTTGGCATTCAGCCAATGCTCATCATTCAGGATAGTATCGGTAAATCCTTCCGGTGGGCTCGGAAGGTCAAGGGAAAGAGGGTTGATCGTCGCTCTTAGGGATGACTTCTCCAATTGCGCCGGATCAAGCTCAAGTGTGGCGTCAAATGAATCGAAAGTCATGGTGTAGTTGGTGAAGCCGAGATGACTGACACTGAACACTAGGCTCGCATGACTCTTATCCAGCGTGTAAGTGCCTGAAGGAAGATCGGTTGTGTTTTCTGCCTGCACCGGAAAGGTGATACACAGCACTATAATAGCGATAAGACTGTACATTCTCATGGGGTGAACCTATGCGCTTATGAGTTTTTCGATATCCAGTTTTTTCATTTGCAGCATCACTTGCGTGACCCGCGCTATTTTCTCCCGGTCACTGCCGCCTAAAAGGTCTCCCATAATGGTGGGAGAGATTTGCCATGATAAACCGTATTGGTCTTTTACCCACCCACATTGTTCGGCTTCTGGCATGGCGGAAAGCTTTTCCCAGAAATAATCAATCTCTTCCTGCGTATCACAATTGATCATGAGGGATATTGCCTCATTGAAGGAAAACCCGTGTTCATGTGCGGAGTCCATGGCTGCCATCCAGGTGCCGCCAATCATAAAGTCGGCAAACATCACTGTTCCTTCCCTATCGGGTTCCATGCCTGCGGGGTAGCGGGCCATTAAACCCTGTTTCGAATCCTTGAAAACGGACGTGTAATGCTTGATGGCGTCTTCGGCCTTGCCGCAGTTCTCGCCGACGAACATGAGGCACGGCACAATGGGCGGTCTGGGGTTTCCATCAGGGTCGGTCAGAATTAACTGCCACGATATTCCGTACCGGTCCTGAATCCAGCCATAGCGCTCACTAAACGGATATTGATCAAGCGGCATAAGTGTTGTGCCGTTTATGGCAAGTTTCTCCCAGACGTTATCAATCTTTTTTGCCGCGTCCGGATCGCGGGACGGATCAAAGTTGATAAAAAATGAAATCGACGGGTTAGGCGTAAACAACGGACCTGCGCTGATGGCCATGAAAGGACAGCCCAGCAGATTGAATGACACAACCTCACAGTCGCCAGAGGGGGTATCGTGCAGGGTTGTTACATCGGTAACTTCTGAATCTTCAAGTATCTCTGTATAGAATTCAGCGGCTTCTTTGGCTTCCTTGTCAAACCATAGATGGGGAATGATTTTTTGCATGGTTTTCTCCTTGTCAAATCATCATAGTGGTTCTGAGTTGGCTGTAAAACAATATTCACGAACACGCCGGAAGACTACCTCAACGGAGTTTTAAAGAGGTTAATTATCGCCGAGTACTGTTACACCTGATAGTCGAACAGGCCGACCGGTATTCGACATGGCCATGAAGAGATTTTTGATGAGTTATCCACTTTGACAGCAAGCCGGGTAGGCGCAACTCCGGCGAAGGTTGAGAGCTCACGATGATTTGATTCGTGATCACCGGTAACGAAGACGTTTAATGTGTAGGAGAGCTGTTTTGTAGTTTCCACTGGGTGACTACACCGCCCGGAAGGCGGAGATTTTGCATTGAGGCTGAGGCATTCTCAAAATTTGGGTTAGCCTGAGTAAGCAAGATGACAACAGGCAGTAAGTAGTGATGGATGATAAAACATCTTATTGGATGCTTTATTATAGCTAATGGGTCTGGCTGGACCGATAGTTGATATTGGTCTAAGGTTCTGTATAATCATTCCCATCAGAAGTTTAAAGGCAGAATTTCTGTCTGATGGGAGTTTTAAATGGAATCCCCGATTCCCCTGCCGGTCGAGCGAGCCATTCTCAAGCTGGGTAGCGATATATCACTGGCACGTCGGCGGCGCCATATCACCCAGGCCTCGCTGGCGGAGCGCATGGGTGCGTCGATCTCCACCGTTCAGCGTATGGAGAAGGGTGATGCCCGTATACCGATCCACTTTTTTGCCCGTGCCCTGCATGTGTTTGGAGAAATACAGGCTCTGGAACACTTGCTGGACACCGCGAGCGACGAGATTGGACTGACCCTGATGGATGAGAACCTGCCCAAGCGCGTGCGTAGTAAGCGCGGCACGCCAAAAGCACTATGAGAATGAATGCGTCATGAGAAATCCTAAAAACAAAGGGCGCATCGCATGAGAACTGCCACTACATCGATACGCAAACAGGTTCAGTTATGCATCGGCAAGGCCGGAACACCGGTAGGCCAGCTCGTGTACGTAAAGCAGGGGCGACGTGAGAACAGCGCCATCGCCTATGACGAACCATGGTTGTCCAACCCGGAACGGTTCAACGTCTCCGCCGATTTGCGCCTGGGGACGGGATACCAGCCCCACAAAGCGGCCTCTCCGCACGATTCGGTCTTCCATGGCGCCATTGCCGATACGGCACCGGATGTCTGGGGAAGGCGGGTCATTGCCCGCGATCATGCCAAGCGTCGAAAGGAGAACCCGCGTCTTTCCGCGCTCACTGAAATGGATTACTTATTGGCGGTCGATGATTTCAGCCGGGTCGGGGCCTTGCGGCTGCGTGACGGGGACGGGAGCTACCACCGGTCGGTGGAGGAGGGGCGGCGCAGCACACCACCATTGCTCGAACTCGGGAAAATTTTCCACGCCAGCCAGGCACTGGAGCGGGGCCAGGAAACTTCGGAGGATCTGCGTTACCTGCAGGGCAAGGGGACGTCGTTGGGCGGTCTGCGCCCCAAATGCACGGTGATCGACGAAGACGGCTGGCTCGCTATCGGTAAGTTTCCGAGTGTGGGTGACACCCGAAGCGTCACCCGAGGGGAAGTATTGGCCCTGCAACTGGCGCGGTGCGCTGGCATTGAGGCCGCCATCGCGCGTATCGTTCAATTGGAGGATGTGCCAGTGGCGATGATCCGCCGTTTTGACCGTAGCGGCACTGATGGCCGGATTCCCTACCAGTCGGCGGCTTCTCTGTTGCAGGCCTCACGCGAGGAGGAGCGCAGCTACACCGAAATCGCCGACGCCATCCGCAGTTATGGCCACGCACCTGCGCAAGACTTGCAGCAGCTCTGGCGCCGACTGGTATTCAACCTGTTGATCACCAACGTGGACGACCACCTGCAGAATCATGGCTTCCTGCACGTAGAACGCGGACTCTGGCGCTTGTCGCCGGCCTTCGACATCAACCCCTTCCCGGACAAGGAGCGAGAATCCAAGACCTGGCTGTCGGAACAAGACGGGCCCATCACCGACCTGGAGATGCTGTTGGCCCGGAGTGCCTATTTTTCACTGGATAAAGACAAGGCCCTGGCCGTTTTGGCGGAAGTACGGGCGGTGGTAGCGAACTGGCGGGACATTGCCGTCGGCCCGGAAGTGGGCATGCGGCGGGAGGATTTGGAAGATTTTGCGTCGGCCTTTGAGCATGAGCAGATGGAAATAGCCGCCGCATTATTGAAACATTAAGGCTCTTTCAATGGATCACCAACTGACACGAAAAAATCATTATGTGCCCATTTGGTATCAACGACGATTCCTTGCCGAAGGCAAAAGCAAGCTTTATTACCTCGATATTGACCCAGCCAAAACGGAGCTGCCCGATGGCCGGATTGTAGAAAGCCGCGCTGTTTCTATCCAGGGGCCAAAGAGTTGCTTCTGGACACAGGACCTCTATACGACTCAATTTGGAGAGGTGTTGAACGATGAAATTGAGCGATACCTATTTGGTAAAATTGATAATGAAGGTGCAAAGGCTGTTCGTGCGCTTTCTGATAATGACCCGGTAGCCATACACAAATCCTTCCGATCACTTTTCGAATACTTGGATGCGCAAAAATTGCGGACCCCGAAAGGTCTGGACTGGATTCAAGTGCGATATTCGAATCTGACGCAGCTAGAACTTATGGAAGAAATGCAGGGCTTGCGTCTCATGCATTGCATCATGTGGTCAGAGGGTGTTCGGGAGATAGTGTCGGCCGACGAGTCTGACGTGAAGTTTATTGTAACGGATCACCCCGTTACAATTTACAACCCCGCATGTCCACCGGATTCTGAAGTTTGCGATTATCCATATGACCCCCTGATTGAAATGGTCGGTAGTCAAACAGTATTCGCGCTTGATGCGAATCATTGCCTTATTCTGACGAATCTCGAATATGCGGAAAATCCCGATGAGGCAAATTTGATGGCTACGCGAACCAATGCACGGTATCGGGGGACGGGCGTGGTGCGAACGGACGCCTTTATCAGAACACGTAAATTAACCCGCGCTGATGTGATCGGAATCAACTACCTCCTGAAACAGAGGGCTCGTCAGTACGTCGCGGCAGGGGAAAGATCATGGCTTAGTCCAGAGACGGAGTTTTCCGGTAATTGGTCTGATATTGGCAAAACTCTGTTGCCGAGTGATGAACTCTGGCGGTTTGGAGGCGAGATATATGTTGGTTACGACGATAGGCCTACATATTACCAGGACGCATTCGGTCGTACATCCGGAGCACATCAATATCTGAGAAAGAAACGGGATATGACCCCTCCGGGGCGAAACGATCCCTGTGGTTGCGGCAGTGGGCGTAAATACAAGAAGTGTTGCATGCACCTGCCGGAACAAGAACGGCCATCATGGAAAGTTTACGGAATTCGCGAGCGCAACCTCATGTTTTGTCGTGCGGTCGCCGATATCTTGGGGCTTGATGCAGGTAAGACATGGCAGGATGTGCAGCACGAGCTGAGTGATGAGCAGGTCAAACGGATTCATGAAGCCTTTGGGAGTTTGTGGCCACGTGATACCGACTTGGCGGAACTGTTGCCGCGTCCTTGCGAAACTATTTCCCGGGCTGTATATCTGGGTACGCTGGATCCTCGTACCATAGTAGGAAATGCTACCGGCTGGTTACCATATTTCGATGAGATAATCCTCCCGAATCCCTTCGTAAATCCGTCGTTTATCCGGCCCGAATACAGCCCGGTAATGTCACCGGCACAACACAAAGAACAAACAATTAAAAATGTATTGTTGATGCTGATCCTTGAGCCGTATATCGATGCTGGATTGATTCATCTGGTGCCAGATCCGAACGATTTTAACGATGAACTCAGGAAGATTGTATGGCAAATGGCGGAGGAGCGCACTGCGAATTGGAAGGCTAGCGACGATGATTTTGGGCTTTCAAAAAAATTGGCCAAGGACGATTTTATGCGGTCTATCAAAAGGCTTCCCGAGCCATCTCTTCGTGAGTATCTACGGAAACTCTCCCCGGAACTTAGCGCCGCCGAACTTGACTCTGCGGTGGTGCATATGAAGTCGGAGCTTGCCCAAGATCCCTTAGCGCTTCTGCAACCCAGTGAGACAGGGGAAGCTGGAGCCCAGCTACGGATTGTGAAGGGATTTAACCTTGAAGTAGCGATGTTTCTGGCGGGGTTAACCGGATCAACGCTCTACACCGATATGCGAGTTCATTGGAATCACCTCCACGCACGATCTCGATTGACTGAATCCCTGAAACCGGATGTGATTTGGCAACCACTAGTTGATGTTGCCAAAACGATAATCTTTCCCATCAATCTCCAAGGCCACTCAGGGTTTGAAGCCCGAATGTCGGGCAAGTGTGGCGGGATGAGAACACAAATCCGCCGTATTACGAATACTCTCCGAGATAATGTGAGTGACACTTCTGCCTGTCAACTCGCTGAGGAGTTCAAGAAAGCGGCGGAACGTATGCAGGCGGAACGCTCAACAACGACCACTGAAATGATTTTGGATGGGCATATAGAGTTGTCCGTTCCGTCGGGAGGCTTTGAACGAAATGCGGTGCGACGTTTGTTACTAACGTTTGGGCGTGCGAAGGATATTGCGTCAATTCCGATGGCATTTTTTGTTCGAGTTGCTGGGCACCTTGAGCACTCTGTGGAATAGGATGGACGAAGGGTTTATCCAACGTACCTGTCCGATACTTCTGAGCGATAGAACCACAATGACTGATTTGCATAATTTGGTGAAAAGAATCATCGAGGACCTTCGAATCCACCAGGAATGTCCACAGTTCCAAGGGGACAAGGATGACCCATTTCCCCGCATGATTGGTGCTGGTGATGGGCGGCATATTTCGATTACGAAAACGGCCGACCAACTGATCGCTGATGTGGCGTATCACTTCATGAAGCGAGCCCCTTCGTTGGAAACACAATTATCAGCAAACGATTTAAGAAGTATGGTTCGTAGGGCATTTGGCCCCGCGTTGGTCAAAATCGACTTGGATGCAGATGTCGGCCAAAACGCAGAATTGGTCCTGAAGAGTGTCGAGGAAGCTTTGTCGAATGAAATTCAATGGATATCGTCGAATGGGCAACGGGAATATGCTTTCGGTTGCACACTCTTCAGTGATGACGACATCGCTCCGTTTGATATTGGCCCAGTTCGATTTGAACCTCGAAAGATGTGGCTTGATCGAAAGATGACGGATGGTCGATGGGTTCGAGTGGTGTCAGGTGGTCGTATAGAACGATTTTCGCAAAAAATTGCGGATGGGCCAATTTCGAAAGTCACAGGTCGTAGAATCCTTCAGGCATGGCAGGGCAAACGATTGAAGAGTAGGAAATCTTCCGCTGACGCCAATGACGAAAAATTTATTCTCCAAGCCATTGGGAAATGCCCTTATGTCTGTTCCGTCAGGGTCCCGGGGTTTGGAGGTGAAGCAGGACTGCAGAAAGCAGTGATAACGGCTCGTCTCGCCATGGCTACAGTGTCCCTGATCTGGGAAACACCCTCAGAAGCATTGAAGGGGATCAGGTTATGTGCAGACGAAAAATACCAATACGGTACAATGCTTTCATTCACGCATGATGGGCTTATGCTCCCTGGTAGTATTGGTTCCAAGCGACTGCATGCGCCTTGGGTGAGTAGAGAAGCGTTGAGGGAAATTATGGAGCGGTTCGCCGGGTTTTTTGCTCTCGCCGGAGAGGCGATCATGACCTATCTTGATCCAGTTAGTGGTAGTAAGCGACCCAAGCTAATGAATGCTATCGCTCATGCATTGCTTTGGTTCTACGAGGGTTGCCGCGAAACCGTCGACCAAATTGCTATTGTCAAACTTTCGGCTGCTATGGAAGTTCTAACCGGTGACTTCAGCCGAAAGGGAAGCCAAAAGGCAATCCGCAGACTCATAAAATCCTGCTTTGCCATAGATGAAAATACGGTAATGACTCGGGATGGTAAGACAATGAAGGAAGTCGTCGAACAGATATATGAAATTGGGCGGAATCGAATGATTCATGGAGAAAATGAATCTCTTGGTAAAGATTGGTCCGTCGAGCGAGCTACAGCTGAAAAACTTGCCCGGTACTGCCTTGTGATCTACGTAGATCGAGTCTCTGACACCCCCTCTTTTGATGATCCGAAGCAACTCTTGCGGTTAATTACTGAATAATATTGTTCAATAAATGATCAAAAGGATCACAAGTACTTCTTGAAACTCCCCGCAACAATATCAACAGCCACACCCAGCAGCACCGCTCCCGGGAGAATAATAGCGAGCGGATTGACGCTAATCGGAAACGTCAGATAGACAACCCAGGGCAATACAGCGAGGGGGACCAGACTGGCCTTGGCGCGGTGATAGATGAAACCGGATTCGCGCCCGGCTTCGAAGCGTCGGAGGTCGCGGCGGACCAGGCCATCCACCAGGCCGACAAACATCGCCATAAGCAGTAGCGGGATCATCAAGCTCAGCACACATAACCGGACCCCAAACACGAGCGTGGCGTACGCAGCCGTGATCAGGCAGCGTTGCATATGGGTGTAAGCCTGTGTCAGATAATAGCTAAAATCCCGTACCGAGTGGTTTTTGGTGTCGTGGGACGACTGCGCGGACTGCTTTGCCGTTTGCAACAGGCCGGTTCTCACGAAAAGAAAATCGTGGCCAGTATTCACCCATCGGGTGATCGTCCGCCCCGGCTCCTGAACCACAATGCTGCGGGTAAACCGATGGTCGAGATTGTCGAGTTCGCGATGCAGCATATCCCGGGCGTGGTGCCAGCTCTGGTTCTCCCAGAACAGGTACATACCTGCACACTCGATCAGAATGAACAGGAGCAGGGAGCCACACAGAACCCCCAGAAACCGGAACGGCAATGTGATTAGCCTGAGGAGTAGGCCCTGTTGCCGGGTTTGTTGCCGCGCGGCCACGTTGGCCGGATCTGCCATCGTGCACCCCTCTAACCACTACCGGAGGATGGATCCGATGTTTCAAAGAGATCCGGAGACAGAATCGGTTCGCCTATAGCTTGGGTGCTGCTCCACCATGCGTTACCGGAATCTGCATACTGCTGCCGCATATAACCGGCGAGAGCCTGGAGACTCTCGGGCATCGCTTCGTCGCGATCCGGTGCGGGCAGTGGCATGCGGATTTTCCACAGGTTCCCGCCTTCGATAAGGCCGAAGGCTTGCCCCTTGGGCAGACCGAGGATATGGGCCGGTTCGATCAAAGGGACTTCGGTGGGTGTGAGCCTGTCCTGGGTATTGGAAGTGAAATCCGTGGGCCCGTGAATGTCGGAGCTGTCCGTCGCACCGCTGACGACTGCGGTGGAGTAGACCTCCACCTTGGGCAACTGCTTGGTCAACAATTCCGCGGTGGCGGTCTCCCGCACCCGTAGCATAAACAGGTTGTTGAAGTTGCCGATGACCTGGCCGGCTTTGGCGCGGCTGCCAATCCGAGCCTCGATATCGCTGAGCGTCTGTGTATAGGCGGTGACCTGAATGCCCGCGCCACCCCCTTTGTTGATCATCGGGATAAACTCATCCCCCATCAGCTCGTTGAACTCGTCGGCATGGACATTGATGGCCGGTTTGTCGTGGGAATGGGTAGACGGCAGACCATCGTCCACGCCGTGCTTATACAGATGGCCCGCCACCGAAGTCAGGTCGGAGAACATGCTGTTACCCACCGCTGCGGCCACTTCCGGATCGGACAGGGCATCCAGTCCAACATACACCACCGCCCGTTTGCGGATGATCTGCAGCCAGTCGAAGATGGGGCGGGGATCGTTGAGGTCGGAGTAGTTGGGCGCCAACAATTGGGCAATTTTGCCAGTGGTGAGCTTTTCCAGTAACGGCAGGAGTGACGCGACGATTTTATCGAAGTAGGTGCGGTCGTAGCGCACGGCGCTGCGCAGGCCGTCCAGCACGGAATCGTATACCCGCGCCTGGGACAGGTATTGCTCGATGGCGACCACGCGCTTTTCGCGACCCACCATATTGCGGGGTATGGTTTTGTCATTGAGCCTGGATTCCAGCTGAACAATACTCTCCCAGGCTTTAGGGTCATGCCGCGCGAAGAAGTGCGCCGCGTACTCGATAAACAGGGCGTCGATATTGATCACATGTCGCTGGATCAACAGGTAATCGGGCCGCTGGCCGAGCTCCACCAGGGCACGGGCAATGATATTGACGAACCGCCAGGCAAATTCCCGGAAGGCTGCGCTGTCCCCTTCCCCCGATAACTGGCCGGCGATACGGGTGGCCACTTCGGAAATCCGCCCGAACCGCCCGACCGCATTGTAGCGGGCGGAGATATCGGGCCATCCCAGATGAAACACGTAGAATTCACCGTCACGCCCCGACCGCCTCGCTTCCACATACATCCGTTTCAACAGGTCGGCATCGCCCTTCGGGTCGAACACAATGCAGACCTCGCCGCGACGGATATCCTGGGTGATTAGCAGTTCCGCGAGACGGGTCTTGCCCACCCGGGTGGTTCCCAGCACCAGAGTATGGCCGACGCGTTCGTCGAGTGGCAGGGTGACATCGTATTCACGGGGTTCGATACCGTGTAGGCGCGGCATGCCCCCCACCGGTGGCAGCGGGCGCACCGGGTTGAGGGGGTGGTCCCAGGTGGTGAGGCGGGCGAGTGGCGCCAGCGGCAGTCTCGACAACTGGAGTCGGGTCTCCCAGTGCCGAGCGAGACGGTAAGCCAGGGTGGGTTCGACATAGCGGCGAAATTCCGGGCGGTAGGTTTGGTACAGCCGATGGGTATGGCGCTGGTCCCAGCGGAATCCCCGGCCGATAAACAACCGTTGTCGGCTGGTGGGCACGCGTCGGCTGCTCATGACATAGCGGGGCAATCGGCGCAGGTTACGGCGGTAGCGCAATATGGCCCAAGCCTGCCGCAGTCGTACCGCGCCAAAGGTCAGAAACGCCAATGCGCTGCCAATGCCCAGTAACGGACTGAGTGCCAGAGACCAGGGGGCGGCGATACAGAGAAAAGCCGCGCCGACACAGGCCGCCACCGTATAAAGCTCCACGGCAGGGCGTAACAGCACCTCCATGGCCTGCGCCTGGGACATTATTGCCGGATTTCCGTGGCCGTGATCAGCACGGGGTAGTGTTTCAAACCCAGCCGTCCGGCCAGGTCGTCGGCGGAGACGGGCGACAGGGTAAGGCCCGGCACGGAATCACGCAGCTGTTCCAGCGCGTCCAGCGTATCCACATTCACCACCAACCCCATGGCGCCAAGGTTACGCAATACGTCCGCCTGCTGGCGCAACCAGGCGCGGGAGTGTGGGTCGATGCCGACCAGGAAGAACGGTGTCATGCCCGGTGACCGAATCGCCCGAGGCGTGACCTTGTCCGGCGTCAATGACGGCGTCCGTACCGGGAGCATGTCCGCTTCGCTGTACGGGCCGGATTTATATTTTTGCCTAGCGAGGGGTGTTTGCTGCTTACTACGGGAGATATTGTGGCCAAGGTTTAGAGCCTGATAGTAGGGCAGAGCCGAAGTGCCGCCACGGTCTTCAACCACGATCAACGGCTGATCGGCGAGACACAGGGCGCTTGAGAGTAGGACCATCAACAGCAGGGGAGGATGCAACCTCTTCATGGGGAAGCCCCCCTGCTCACCGTGACGTAATGCTGCCCCTTATTCAGTTGTGACAGATGCTGTGACAGATGCTGTGACACCCGGTGCCGATAGCGCGCCGCCGGCGCTCCACCGGCCGGTCGGTGATAGCGGCCCACGGCCTGTATCCAGGGCTGCCCCGGCGTGTGCTGCTCCCGCAGTATTGTTGCCGCAATACGGAGGTTCCTATAGGGATCGAGCAGATGGCAGGGATGCTTCACACGATGCCGGTGATAGCCGAAATTGATCTGTCCCAGGCCGGCGTCGACACGGGTCGCGGGTACGGTGCGAAGTGCGTCCTGTAGTTTCCGGCAACTCTCCCGGCGTGATGAAAAGCGATAGGCACGACCGCCAATATTCAACGACCACGGCCAGGGAACATGCCGCCCCCGGAAGTTGATACCGCTTTCCTGCAGGGCGATGGCGAACAGTACGACCGGCGGGACACCAGCCTGCTGTCCCGCCTCCTGGTAGGCCGGGGGGATTGCGGGTTCAGCGCGGGCGCCCCCGGGCTGGAATATGATCCACAGCAGGCAGAGGAAGATGCCGGGGTTCACTGACGCTGCCATTGGCCATTCACCTTTTGGATGACTGCGGGCAGGTCGCCAGCCAGGTCCAGGCTTTGCCAACGTCCGCCATCGTGGTTGAGGGTGATAGCACCTGAGCGTACCTTGTTCGGATCAAAGCCTGCCTGTGTCGCCCACTGCCGGAGCTGCGAGTCATCCTGCCCGCTGCCGACCATGTAGAGGTCAAAGCCCGTACCGCCATCCTGTAACTGTTGGACTCGCTTTTCACAGGGCGGGCAATCGTCTCTGACGAAAACGGCCAGACGTTGGGGTGAGTTGGTGATCGGAGTGGTTGTGATGGCGGCGGGACTCATAACTGGCTGAAGGCCAGGGAAGAGCCGTTGCCAGGCCGCGTCATAGGCGCGCTGGTACACCAATAGCTTCTCAACTCGTCGCGCCTCTGCCAGAACCTGCAATTCGGCATAGCGACGCCGTTCTATCTCAGTTCGGGCTTCGATACCCAATGCCGTGAGAGGGTCCAGGTTTGTCGAATAGACGCCCAATGGCCCCTTCATCAATCGCTGGTAACGTGCCCATTCAGCCGGGTTCAGGCCCCAGTCCTGAGCAGGGGACGAGTTACCCAGACTTTGCGGTTGGCTATGGGAGGCCTCGGATTCCGTAGTCCGCGTACCCTGCGCCAAGGTAAGGACCGGCACAATCAACAGGGCAGCAAGCCAAAACCGAGGAGATGGACTGGCCTGAAGTGCCACCCTGGAGCGGAGCAACCCGGTCATGGTTTTGGTGCTCCTGTCCGTGTGAAGCAGACCTGCCGTGTAGTGTTATTAACCTCCAGAACCCATGCCGGCCCGGCAAGGGTGCGTAGTGCATCGTATAGAAGGAGCGGGCCCAAATGCCGATGGGAGGCGGGCAGCGAAAGATCATGGAGCACAGATACCTCAGCGCTACTGTCGCAGAGGGAGTAACCGGAATGCCGCAGCACCTGATCCAGTGCCTCGCCGACCGTAGCGGCCTTATCAGTTGGAATGGAAACCTGAACAGTTTGCAGCAGCAGATTGTGCTGGGCGGCGCGAGGGGTTAGCGCCATCAGCGTATACCGTCCATATCGGGCTACGGGAATCCAGTCATTGGGAATGGAGGGTGGTATTGTGGTTACGGGTGTTTCGATGGCTGGTGCTATCGATGCGGTTGTGCACCCATTGAGCAGAACGGCGGAGAGCAATCCTGCCACAAGAGTAAAGAGCCTGATGGTGATATAGTTACGACTGGTTGGCATACGACAGTCCCCACGAGTGGTGTTGTAATAACATCGCAGCGGATGAGAACTGAATCAGTCGACAAAGCGAACTACTGGCTGACCGGATTTTGAAAGATTAGGTTGTGAGGTCGCGGTGCTGACACAGACGCATCATTCACAGGTACCATCTCATCGTGATTGCGAGACGGGATCTAATGGAAATTAAGCATGGCTGCTGTCGACCCTAAGCGGACGTTAAATAAACAAGTAAACAGTCACCGGATTTCAATAGAGTTTGAAATCTTACTGAAGAAGATGCTAATAATTAGCGAGATAGTTATTTAGATGCCTGAATGCATTCATAAAAATATTGGTGGCAATTGGCTTGTAAATGGTCATATCGAAGCTTGCCTTTTGAAGGCGCAATGTCCTACGGAAGATGAATATTCTAATGATAAAAGCAGATTGGAAAATGTCGCTATAATTAAGCGTCTGCTTGATTCCAGCTGTATTGATGGTGGAACACTTAAAAATGAAGTAGCTGAAAGGCCAGCTATTGTTTTGGCTCCTGAGCTAGCATTCGGGTCACCTGATTTTGAAGCCTTAGACGCGATTATAAAAAAATATGAGAAAAATATAATTTTTATTTGTGGTTTTGGTTTTAGTGCTGGTTCGGCTTTGATAGATATTTCAAACAAGCCTGACGTTGAAGGAATTTGGAGCACTGCTCCTCAGAGCGAAAAAAAGTACAATGGAGGCTGGGTTTGGATCAAAAATGAAAATTCAGTCCAATGTTACATATTTATAAAAAATTACTTCGAGCAAACCGGAGAGATAACGATTCCGAATCTTAAAGAAGGCGATTGTATTCTAAGGCTTGAAGGTGATGATATTGTTATTTTTCCACTTGTTTGCGCTGATCTTATTTGTACTGAGAATAGCAGCCCCAGAACCAAATTGATCAATTCCATTGCAGGTGCAGGCATTGCAAATAAAAAATTATTAGTAACAGGATCATTGCTAAATTCAAATTCATCGAGTGGACATTGGAAGGCCGCAATTGGTGATCTGTTAGAAAAAATTAAATTATCGAATGGTAGGTTGCTACTAAGTAACTGCGTAAACCCAACTCCCGTTAGAGAGGAAGAGAGAGATAAATGGCGTTGTCTGTCTGGAGTGTTTCAGTATAGAGAAGGCTGTAAGCCCCCAAAAAAAGCCCTTCCAAACTTGCGGTATGTTGAGGATACAAAGTTTGCGGGGCTGGTTTTAAGGAATACGGTAATTGGCGCTGCTTTGGGCAAGTTAAGATGGACGAACAATGCTTCAGAGGGGCTCCATGCTTTCTCCGAATGCAGTCAGTACATATGGAATGATCAAGACCTTAAGCTCTGTGATGGCATTTGTGAAGCAGATGAATTGTATCGTTTTCTTTTAAGGTACAAAGGACACATGCTACATGATGAGGTCGGAGCAAAAGACAAAAATAAAGAAGTGGCCGATATTCAAATAGAAAGTCTACTGAAGGAGCTCTCTCCTGCTTCTCCTTCAAGAATCCGAAAGGTCGCAAAAGAGTTGTTCAAAAAATGTTTGAAAGGGATAGTGAAATCTGCTTCGTGCTGTCCTGATCGTCTTCATGAAGATGAGGCAAATTTATCAAGCGCCATAACAGTGGTTAAGCTTATACAGATGGCGGTCGATGCCAATCTCTTGCCGGAACTACCTTCTAACGAAAAACTAGAATATGGACAGCTCTTATCGGTCGATGGCGAGCATGAGGTTTTGGTTTGGGACTCAAAAGAATATACCGCAAATGAGCTGTTTAACAAAGTTAAAGAAGATGTCGTAAAGGAGGGAGGAAGCGCGCGCCCACTTACAATAGTTGGAAAGGGGAGGCAGTTTGGCTCTCCTCCTGAAGACGGAAGAATAAGAAGTAATAGGCTCGCAGATATATCGAGTGCTTCAAATAGTGATTCAAATACTGCTGCTTTAGATGAGAGAGACATATGCGAATCTATTGATCGTGTGGTGTACTGGAAAAACCAAAGTAAGATCGACGATGCATTGATTTCAACTGAAGATGCTGAAAAACTTAAAGATCAGATAAAGCAGGAAATAGCGCTGCCAGAGGGATGATGAATCAAGATAACGTATTAGGTAATTTACAAAAACTACTCTCTGAATCTGGATTTGTTGACTCATTACAGTTGATAGGTTCATTCTCGTCAGTGCCGGATGGTGTCCTGATTATGCACAATCAGTACGCTTTAATTGTTGGCTCATGTGTAGATTACTCTGAGTCAAAAGTAGCGGTAGCACTGAAATCTGCTCAAGAGAAAATGCATAATTTTCTAAGAGAAGTGTTATTAGATCTTGAAAACCAAAAAGGCCTAATTGTAGACGGGTATCTTCTATTACTGTTGGGAGAAGAGCCAGATAAAGAGGCCAAAGAAGTTATTCAAGAGCTTGAGCAGAATACGAAAGTATGTAGGAAACATGTGCTCTGGCTCTCTGGCGATGGAACCAAATTAGAGAGGTCCCAATACGTTACGGTACTTTCCTTGCCAAGGCCTTTGGGTGAGGCAAGGTCGGCAGAGTCGTCGTTTTCAATTAGTAATGAAGCCAAGAAGATTCTTATGGAATACGAAAGGCAGGGCAATCTTGATCGGCTCATAGATTCTATAAAAGGCGGAGCGCTTAAAAATGCTGATTGACCAGCTTAATATTCAAAAATTCAGAGGCATTTCTGACTATCTTTCACTTGACCTTACAGCTGCGCTGACAGTGATATACGCACCAAACGGAACTGGTAAAACGAGTATTTGCGATGCATTAGAGTGGCTGCTCTGTGGCAGTATAGGGCGTTTAACTCTGCTGGATAAAAGTGAAGTAAGGTGCAGGTTCGGTAGTGAGGATATTGAATCTTTTTCTGAGGCAGTAATATCTCATAATCAAAAGCCATTCTCATTTAAAAGAGTGCTTGTAGATTCAGGTAGCCAGCTTTATTGGAAAGATCAGTTGTCTGATTATAAACAATCAACAGACCAAGAGTTGCTTAGGCAGATTGTCACTGCACTGCCTCCAAGCGGAAGTTCAAATAGAGCGAAAGTCGATTGGGTTCGATCAACTAGATTTTTGGAAACAGAATCCCTTAATTTGCTAATTGATAGTGATGATGAGTCCAACGATACAAGAAAATTGATATTTTCGAATTTGTTCGGTGTGAATGAGTATCAACGGTCTGAGAACAGTCTCAACAAAATATTGAGGAAGCTTCCTGCTCAAAGGACGATAGAAAAAGAAATAACAAAAGCGAATGATAAGATATCTGAATTTCAGAGCCTGATAGACAAGCAAACTAATGAAAAAAGTGATGAATTTAAGGAGCATATTGTTAGATTGCTCAAAACTGTGTCGAAGAATATCGAGCTAGGGGAGCAAGAAATTTCCGCATTTGATATAGAGGATCAATATAAAAAACTGGAAATTGCGCTTGTTGAATATAGAGAGAGCATAGAGAAGAAAGTAACATCAGTAACTTTTGTCGAAAAGAACCTTAGTGCCCATGAGGATTGTGTTGTCAAGATTGAGAGTCAAAAAGACAAGATTAAGTCTAATGCAACCAGTCTTAGTAAAGTAACTGATAAACATAAGCAGGAAAAAGACGAGCTTGATAAGCTAAGAGAGGAGCATGCCGCTGATTCTAAATTGCTTGTCGATCTTTCCGAAACTCTTAAGAAGTTGGAAAATGAGTTCAGTAATGTTGATCTCCAGCTTGAAACTTTTATGCGGCCAATTGTAGATGGTTCAGAAATAGGGGATCGAAAAGAGAAAATTCTCGGCGCTATAGATCAAATGGACAAAAATCTTGGCGAGTTGAATAATAGATATTCCCTTATTCTACAAAGCATTGAAAACCTACCGTTATGGGTTCAAAAAAGTGAATCTCTTAAAGGGCTGCAAAAAGAACTCAACGATATAGAAAGTCGCTTACCCAAAAAGGATGCTACGTCTCTCTCTGAAAAAGTATCAGAAGTTAAAATTCTACTTGATAGGTTAAGGTCATCGAGAGAAAAAGCTCTTGGTGAGCTTGAGCTTGTTATCACGTCAGGTAGAAAATATGTTGATGAACATGATGAAGTTAATGAATGCCCTTTGTGCGATCAAAAATACAACGATAATACAGAACTGAAAAATCGTATCGAAAGCAAATTTTCGAAGCTTTCAGCTCGCTCTCAAGAAGAAGCTGGTCTAGCTGCTGAACATAACGACCTGACAAAACAGCTACAGAATGAAAACAATCTCTTAAAGCGGTATAAAGATCTGGCAGCAAGTAAACATGCATTGATTGAAGAGCTATCAGTATTCGAGGAAGGTTTTACGAGGCTCGGCGTGCACAAAGACGAACTGACTAATTCAGATTTGGTATCAAAAAAACTAGCAGATATACGTGATGAACATTCGAAGCAAATTAAGGAAGTCGGCGAAAAATGCAAACTGTATAGGGATGCGAGGAAAGCTCATGGTGAACTTGAGGATGCCCTGATACGCGCTCAATCACTGTTTGCCCATTGGTCTGAGGTTGCGGGTGAGTTGGTGGTTGCTCCGAAATCAATTGATGATCTCAAAGTTTCGATAAAGGCTTTTGTTAGGGCTCTCGATGGTATTTTGGATATGACCAAGAAAACCATCGAGAAGAGATCGCTGCAAATTGATAGCCTAAGTGCAGAAATTGAAAAATTGGCAAAAGATAAAATCAGGCAAGAAGAAGAGTTGTTAGGTCTAAAGAAACAATTAGATGAATACTTACAAAAGCATGATGAGATAATGCGTAGGTGGAAAGACGTCAGCGATAGTGATTATATTAGTAAGGCGAAATTAAAGGAAATAATTGAAAAGCATGAAGACAAAAAAAATGAATTAAACGAAGCTTTAGCTCTATTCAAAAAGGCAGGGGAATATTTCGAGCGAATTAGAGAGGAAAAGAAAAAAGAGCAAGAGATCAGTGTAATTCGAAAGGAGTTGATGGCTACTAAGGTTGAATTGGAAGAGTGGTCCAACCAAAGGGATGCTAGATTAACAATCGAAAAGGAGATAACAGTTATACAAGAACAAGTAAAAAAATTCGTCTCTAGAGAAATTAAGCCACTTTCTAACACCATCAGCACAATGTATCTTCGTGCTCAAGGAAATAGATTCATTAATTCAATTTCTGCGGAACCCACTGAAAAGGGCCTGTTAAATTGGATAGCCGAGCTAGATGAAGAAGGAAACTCTTTCGACAAGATGCAGGCTTTAAGCCAAGGCCAAAGGCAAGACTTGGCACTATCGATTTTTCTAGCTAGGGCTCGCAGCTTGGGAGGAACATATTTTTTAGATGAGCCTTTAGCTCACCTTGATGATCTTAATAAGGTAGCTTTGCTGGATACATTGAGAGTGATTGTTTCTGAAGAGAATTCAGTGGCTAATTTGCGATTGGTTTTAACAACTGCCAGCAAAAACTTGCTTAGGCACTTAAGAGAAAAGTTCAGTCTTGTCGAGAAACATGATGGTAGTGCGGCTCTCCGTATTTATAAGATGTTAGGTAATCCGAAAATTGGTCTAGAAGTAGAAGACCCTGAAATTGTACATTCGCCTAATCGCTTATTGGTATCTCAATAGCTGCATTGTACCACTTCATTACGGCAGACTGGCAATTCTGAGGATGGTTTGCTTGGTTCAATGTCCGCTTATGGCCGAAAGTTGCCATTTTCGGGCAAAAAGATAATGCGGCCCCAACGGGGGCCGCGAATGATAAATGCTCAGTTTACCAACTGCCGTGCCAGCGCCACTTCCACCGAATCACCGTCCTGATTAAGGGCATCAAGCCCGGATTCCGGCACATCGCCAGAGGTGCTTTGGGAAACGGCGATTTTTTTCGCCATCAGCCCCAGGCAGGTCATCTGCGAGGTGGCGGCGTAGCCGAGGTAGATCACTTTGACCGGTTGCTTCTGGCCGATGCGCCAAGAGCGCCGGGCGGCCTGCTGCAGACTGTAGACGTTGTACCCGGACTGCATGAATACAATGGTCGGGAACTCCAGCAGATCCAGCCCGGTCTTGACCAGTTCCGGGTTGGTGATGAGCACATCGATACCGCGGTCGAGCTTGTCGGTGATCCAGTCTTCCCGGCGGGAGGCATCCACGCTAGCGCGCAGTACCGCCACCTTGAAGCCTTCCTGCTCCAGCAGCACCTTCAGCCGAGACGTGGTGTCCCGTGTCCCGGTATAGACGCTGTAGACCAGCACCTTGCGATCGGCAGCCTTCTCCTCCCGGCAGATGTCAATCAGCTCCCGTTCCTTAGGCATGACGTCCAGATCAGTGAACAGTGACGGCGTAAACGCCAGCAAATCACAGGTGCGAGGGTGTTTGACCGTCTCTGCCCGAAAGCAAGTGTCTGGCCAGGCTAGGAGAACATTGAGCACCACGCCCAGCAGCGTCGTGTCGCGGCGCGCCAGGGCCTGCTTCAACTCAGCGGTCAATTGCCCCGCCAGGCGGGAGTAGGCCTGTGCTTGCTCATTATCCATAGCTACCTCGCGAAATTCCTCGTCATAGGGCGGTAGCACATTGCCACCAATATCCTTCAACTTGAGGAATACCGTGAACGGCAATACACAGCGCAACACACCCTTGGGACCAAATCCGGGGGCCTTCACGGTTCGCACCGTGATCTTGCTGCCCTTGGCGGTTTTGTGGGCTGAGCCGTTGCTCTCGGAATAAATATCCTTAAGCACACCGTGATCGCGCATAAACGCCATCGCGGCCGGCGTCAGACTACCTTGTTTACTGGGCCGGTAGCCGTCTTCGATCATTCGTCCGGGCAAGGCGCGGAACAGCAGATAAAAGATATCATCGCCGTAGCCGCCCATCAGGGTACCGGTGAGCAATAGTGTCTTGTGTGCCTTGGCCGCCAGTACACCCATGGCCTGCCCCTGTGCGGAGCCAGCGTTCTTGTACTCGTGTGCCTCGTCGGCGATGAGCAGATCGAACGTGCCCTGCGGCAGGTAGCGTTTGACGAATTCCGAGGGTTGATAGCCCCCTTCACCAAAGCCGAACTCCATGTTGGCCATGGCCCGTTCCATCCGCTGGGCCTGGCGATCGGAAAATACCAGTTCACCATCACTGTCCATCAGGTTGATGAACTCGTACAGATTGTCGCCCAGCATGGAGGCCAGGAACGATTCCCCAAAGGTTTTCATCAGCTTCTGGGCCGTGACCTCGCCGATGGTGGGAAGACGTTTCAATGCCTTCAGCACAGCCTGAGACTGGTCATTGACCGACAGGCGCCGGGGCCGCATCAGGGTCCACAGCGCCGAGGCACAGTGGCCACAGCTACGACGGGAGTCCTCCGCCTCCAGCTCAACTGGATTGATGGGCTCGCCGTCCAGATCGGTGATGACCTGACCACAATCGGGACAGGTACCCACTTCGCCATGGTGGATACGCCGTCGTACAAACACCGGCTTCCAGTGAAAACCCATGCGCATGCGCACACGGCCCAGGACAAAGAATTCCAGTCCTTGGGAGGGCACGCCCAGTCGCTCGCGCAGCTTGAGGAGTTTGACCAGAGTGTCCGGGCCGTTGAGAACCCAGACCTTAGCATCGGCGACCGTCTCCTGGATTTCCCGTCGCCACTTGTAGACCAGGTGGGGAGGTGAGAGTACCAGGGTGCGGCGGTAGCCTTCGGCATTGAGGACGGCGGCCGTGGCAATGCCAACGGTCGTCTTGCCACAGCCCATTTCGCCATTGACGATGGCGGCCCGTTCACCACGATTGATCAGCAACTCGGTGACGGCATGAACCACGTCGGCCTGGGCGGGAAACAGTTGCCGCTTCAGGCCGCCAAGAATGGTTTCACGGTATGCCCGTGCCTGCCCGGTATACACCGGGGGATTGGCGCGGTTGAGTGAATCCAGCAGTTCGTCACCGAATTCGGACACAAAGTCCGGCAGACTGATGTCGAGGGAGGAAGAATCTTGTTCGAGCAAGTCGCATTGGCCGACGGATTCAGAACAGGTGTTATCAGCAGTGTTACCAGTAAAAGTATTGAGGGACATGATGATGCTCCATAAAAAATCGGGGCATGCATCTCCCCCAGCAGGGCGAAGGCATGCCCCAGGGGGTAGGAAGAACGACGGCTGGCGTCGCGGTAAAAAAGGAATCAGTACTCGCTGGGCAACAGCAACGTCGTGACGCTACGATCCCATTCAGTGATGATCCAAAGCTTGAGATCCGGCCCGACGTCGTAGGACGACATCAATCGTCCTTCCGATGTCAGCGCCTCATCATTGAGCTGCTTGTCGTCGCCGCACAAATCGCCCCAGTCGCCATTGAGATGGCGCTGGAGATAAGGCACGGGATTGATAACTCCCCGTTGAATAAGATCGTTCACGCCTTGGGTCATGAGTACTTTGCCGGCTTGGAAGCGCGGTTGAGACAGTGTTACGAGTGCCATGGTGATTACCTCTCTATATGAAACGGGGCCACGGCACCCCACGGGGCGACTGGACCCCGGTGGGTGGATGAAACAAAGTGAAGCAATGACGGCGTGCCGCCGGAGATGATCAGCGAATGGTCAACACCTGCCCCCGGGTGGGGGAGTCGGGTGTCATATCCCACGCGCGGATGATCGGTACGAAGCGATCGGTCAGGATGCGGGTCTCGGCGACCGAGCCGTCATCCCGTTCCCGGTACTCCGTGGTCAAGGATTTCTCCTTGTGGGTATCGCCCTTGACGACCAAGACCTTGCCGGTTTTGGCAGTGACAACCCCTGAGATCGCGCCAGCCGCCAGGGCCAAAGCGAGATGCCAGTGGGAAAGGGCACGTGCCGGAGGCCGCGGTATTCGCTGTGCGGCGCCCAGGTAGGTTTCGATGGCCGGCCACATGCCTTGCAGGCGGTGTACTTCGGCAGCGAATTGCTCCGGTTCGAGCGTGATGCGATAAAAATGCTCCGGGTTCGCTTGGGACGAGGGCACCGTGTAGGTCGGGCATGATCCGTCATCGGGCAACACGTCTACATCGATGTCGCCCTGACCGGCCTGGAGCAATTGCTGTCGAACAGTCTTGGTGTCGCTTCCAGCCAGCTCCCGCTGACGTACCCGTCGACCGAAGATCACCACCTGTTTGAACTGGGTGTCCACCGCACGGTAGAGTCGCAGGTCGGCAAAGTGACGTGTCAGCCAGCCTACGAATTCGGCGTCGAGGACGTAGATCGGGATGATCAGCACCAGCACGCCGTCGTACTGCAACAGTGGCAGGGTGCGCTGGTAAAACAGCTTCTCCAGCCGTGGACGGCCTTTACCTGGATAACCGATATTGCCATCGGCACCGCGGTTCAGATCGCCGTAGGGCGGATTGAGCCACAGCAGTCCGAAGGACTGGCGGGAGATCAGTGTGTCCATCAGGTCACCCTGCAGACAGTGGTCAACGAGATTGCGCGCATGGGTGGCACGCTCGGTGTCGTACTCGACGGCGTAGACCGTGACCTGCTCCCGCCCAAGGGCATGAGCGGCTTCGGCAATCGCTACGCCTTCGCCAGCACAAGGGTCGAGAATGCACATGGTGCCCGACGATGGGGCCAGTGCGGACAGTGTCCGCTCCAGCGTCGATTCATCCGTGGGGAAGTAACCGTTTTTGATAAAGTTGCGGGCCAGCCGCGGAAACATAAGAGCCATAACTCTCTCCTGGTAGCAGTGGTAAGAAAAGAGCCCGGAAGAACGGGCTCGGTGGTAAAGCGTCAGGCGACCCGTTGAACGGATTTGTTCGGGACCGAGTCGGTCGGTGAGACCGTCAAGACACCGTTGCGAATCATGTCGCCCAATGCGTCAGTCAGGGCCGGTACATCCAGAACCAAGCGATGACCTTCCAGAGGCCCGAGAGCGACGGGAAGTTGGATCAGCATGTTTCGTGATTGCAGCAAGGCCAGTACCGGCTCGCGCCAGTGATCCAGCAGCGGCAATGGGCAGGTCTCTCGTACCAGCACCCAGAGGCGCTCGTATTGGCAGTTGCCCTTGGGCAATACCGCCAGTGCAAGGGTGTTCGCCTTGTCCGGGGTAATGCAGTGCCTGTCGAACAGCCACAGATGGACCATGGATCCAAACAGCGTGCGCCTGAAGGCGCGCGTGATGCGCTTTTCCAGCAGATCAGCATTGCCGATAAACACCGGGATGGACGATCCCTGTTCGGGGATAAGATGGAATTGATCCAGTCCGTCTTCGGCGCGACCGAGGGTCAGCCGAGCCAAAAATTCCTGGACAGCGGTATCCCGCGCCCAGACGGACAGAAAGACCAGATTGCCGCTCTCGTCAGTGATGCAGCCATCGGCCATCAGGTCCGGGCATTCATCAAGGCGGTACAGCGGTTGTGGGGATAAAGGTGTGGGCATAGTGATGTCCTCTTGAGAAAAGAGGGGCGCCCATGCCTCAGGGGCGACAGGTGCCCCTTTGGGGTGGATGAAAATCGCGGGATGCGATGAGGATCAGGCGGAAACCCGGTGCCAGTCCTGGGTCAGAGGTGCGAACTCGTAACCCAGAACACCGAGACGGTCGCGCTGCTGACGCAACACCCGGCGATCGACAGTGGCGTCGAGTTTGATGCTCTCGCCCAAAGGCCAGAGGGTGCCGAACAGCGTGGCATCCGTGTCCTCCGGTATCGGTGTGTCTGTCATGGTCGAAGCAGAGGCGCCGAATGGCGTGGTATCGACCAGCGGATCACCGGACACTTGTTCCGTTGCCTCGATCGGAGCCGCGGCGATGGGTACCGGTGCCTGAGCTTCCTCATCAATAGGATCGACTTCCTGCGGGCTTAGCCGGTTGGCTTCGTCACTGCTGAGAGGATCAATACTGGATAAGGTCATGCCGCCCAAATGGGCGCGAATCTCAATGACCATGCGTCCGCTGGTGTTGTACGTGGAAGGTCGAATCTCGGTGATGATGAAATCACCGTCGTATTTGCCTTCGTTGTACTGGTCCAGCTCGGCGTTCTTGATAACGAACTCACCGATGGAAGTGGTTAATCGGCCGACATTGAAATCACCGTTGCGACCGTGGATGGTGCGTATGGCCAATTGGCCGGAAAGATTAATCATGGAAGGTCTCCTTGAATGGGACGTGATCGGAAAGGCACGGCGAAGCGCCTGAAGGATCGGAAGAAAATGACAACAAGGCCCCGGTGGGGGCCTTGGGAGGATGACTAGGCTGATACGGTTGTTTCAGCGTCGTCAGGGATGTCAGGCGCTGGTTCAGCGGAAGCATCCGAAGCATCGGGTGATGCCGCCTCGCCAGAACTCTCGGTTGATTTTGGTTCGGCCTTGTAGACCATTTCTCCATCAACCTTGATCCACTGGACGAAGAGCAGACGTGCTTTCAGGCTGATGCCCGGTTGCCCGGCCCGCTCGCCTTTGGTGTAGGTAAAGGTGTCGGTCCACAGGTCGCCAAGGCGAAAGCCGATCAGCACCTTTTTGTCCGCTTCAACGGCTTCGGAACAACGGCGAATCAGGTGTTGCGCTTCAGTGCCGGAAACCCGGACATCGAAACGGCGATACTCAGGCGCATCGCTGGGACCATTGAGTGCTGCGATATCGCAGGCCAGGAAAGACTCGCCTTTGCGGGGGGTGACCTCGCGAATACGATTCAGATACCCCAAGCCGGTGATATGCAGGTTGAAGAAAGTTTTTTCAGACGATGTAGGCATGGTTAATCTCCACAATAAGAATAGAAAATAACGGAGATAAACCTGCCCTGGCGGGAGGAATACCCCCGCACGGGATGACGGATCGACAGATCCGGGAAGAGAAGGGTGCATCCATCATCGAAACGATGAGCGTTCGCGCGCGGGATGCCTGGGCGAACTGGGACGATCAACGCGGTCGGAACCGCGCCGTAGCCTTAAGGATCGTGGCTACCTGGGCATGTCGCTGGCGGAGCAGCGGAACATGCTCATAGTGTTACGTCAGTGTGTGTGGCGCGCGCGTATCTAAGGGACATTGCCCGAGCCCCATTATTGTTGGCAGTGTTTGGGAAGGTAAGTGGTCTCCGTGGCTGGGTGTGGAAAAAGAAAAAGCCCCCGATGGGGGGCTTGAGGACAGGCCGCTTTTCAGCCGTTGCCCGGTTTGGGCGGCACGGCTTGAAACGACAGGTGCGTCGGGGTGGCGGAGAGTTCGAGATCGTCCTCGCTGTTCAGAATGTGTGCGAACACGGCCTCCAGGGGATCGAAAAATTCGCCGAAATCGTCACCGCCCAACTCGGTGTAAGCCAGCGTCCACCAGTCATCGAACGGATCGATGTCGGGGTTGCAGCCGACGGCGTAGGCCAGCCGCTGGTAGCGTCCTTCCGGCGTTCGCTCGCCTTGTTCGGGCAGGAAATAGACGCCCTGATCCTTTGCTAGGATGATGCGGCATTGGTTGGTTATCGCTTCGGTCAGTACGGGGCGCAGTTCAGCGCCTTTGAATCGCAACATGGTTGTAATCTCCAAAGAATGAAAGAGAAAGGAGGCATCAATGCGGATGCCAGGGCACGGCGCCGAGCAGCGGCACCGTGGGTTGAGAGGAAAACGGCCGGTGGCCGGATCAGTGGCGGGTCGGTGTGCGTCCAGACAGAGTCACCACCTGGATGCGCCGCCAACTGCCATCGTCGATCAGGCGTTCCAGTGTGTCGCCGAGCGAATCGAAGCACAGGGTATCGACCCGCTCGACCAGATCCCCCTCACGGCGCAGTTCCACCGCGTAGAGATCAAGGCCGCGCTCGTAGAGTACGGTGACCTGGCCCTGGAACTTTGCCGTGGCAACGGTGAAACCGATCGCCGGTGGCGTCCTGATAATGTCGCCGGGTAGCGGATTGACACAGGTGAAGTCCCGTGCCCCCGCGTCCACCAGCAGGTGGGTAATGCGCCGAAAGCCATCGGGCGCGGGCAACTGCTCCAGTTGATCGACGAGATCCTGCAATTCCTGGCAACGCGGTAGCGGAATCGGCAATCTGGCCGGTGCCGAGCCGAGCACCAGGGTGTTCACCGTGTACGGAACCCCATCGGCGTACTCGGTTCGCTGTTCCGGGGTGTCCGCGCGCAGCCCGTCGAAGCGGCGTCGAGCATAAGGTGTAACCTGCACTTCGACGCCCTCGTCGGGCACGTCGGTGATCAGTGTGCGATCGAGCACCGCGAACTCGGCGCGACCGGTCTTGACGACGATGGCCTCATCGGTCTTCGCGATCACCTTGCCTTCGAACGGTTGGGGATCGATGTGGAAGCCCAGCGTCGAAACCTTGGGTTGTCCGTCGAAGATGTTGAACTTGAATTTGCGGGCGTTGCGCGGCATATGGCCGCTGACCAGCGTCGGCAGCTGTGCACGGATGACTTGAATGTCCATGAAAGACTCCTTGTGGGAAAGCCAAGGGACTTCCGCCCTGCAAGGGAGGGATGTCCCTTGAGGGTTGAGGTAAAAGACGCGCGATGGCATCAGGTACAAAAACAACCAATGCGACGGATCGCATCGTAGCCTTGAAGGTCGAGGCTACCTGGGCATGTCGCTGGCGAAGCAGCGGAACATGGCACAACGATGTCGCTTGTCGGGCAACGTTGCCATCTGCAATGGGTTACGTGTTGAGCCCCATTGATCGTCGGTGCTTGGATTTGGAGGGCTGGAAACAGAGGGTATCGGTGGGGATGGATGTCTCGCTGTCATATAATCCACGACGGATCATCAGTAACGTTGAGTGATAGGGAGGGAGAGTGGGATCGCCAAAGCTACCGACGATAAAGCGACTGTTCGCAATGTCCGACAATCAGTGCGCATACCCAGCGTGCCAGGTGCCACTGGTAGAATCCTCTGGCACGGTGACGGGTGAAATTGCCCATATCAGGGCAGCAAGCAAAGGGGGGCCGAGGTATGATCCCAGCCAATCCGACGACGAACGGCATGGGTTTGAGAACCTGCTGCTTTTTTGTGGTCGTCACCACAGAATTATTGACTCGGAGGTGGAGAACCATCCCGTTGAGTTGTTGATCAGTTACAAGAGTCGTTGGGGGCAAAAAGGCCTGGTCGAAATAACACCTCGTACCACTTCCGTGGCCGAAGTGCTCATCAATAATTACCAAAATATAAGGGTGGAAAACAACTCGGGACAGGTCGCCATCAATAGCCCCGGAGCCATTCAGGCCGGTACCTTAAATCTGAAATCAACCAAGCAGAAAGTCACCATAGCGCCCCCGGAGGGAAGTGTGTCCAGTGACTTGAATCAGTGCGCCTACATCGAGTATTTGATTGGGAAATATAAAGATTACCAAAAGCAGGACACATCCAAGCAGGACAAATACAAGTACATGGCGATCTATAATGCGGTGAAACGCCAGTTTGGTTGCAAGTGGCAATTGATCCCCTCGGCGCGCTTCGATGAGCTCGTTCAATTCCTGCAGGGAAAGATTGATAATTCGAAGGTGGGACGTATCCGAAAAAGCGCGGGGCAAAAGCGGTATCACAGCTTTGATGAACACCTTCAACATTAATGGGTAAACATAAGCTGAGCTAAAAAATGAGCCCCGTGGTGGGGCTCTTGTGTATTACCCATGATCGTGAAGTGGTAAACCTTCCAGCGCTGGCGCATCGGGATCGAATATCAGAATCCGCGTATCGGCAAGCGCGGCCAGGTGCAACACATTCACCAGCGATCCGGGCAGTCCTGCCGCGATATGCTCCTGGCGCAGTTGTGTCGCGTTTTGGTCGGTGATGTGCCGAAGGTTCTCACTGGTCCAGGGTGTGGCGATAAGCTTGACTCCGACAGCGTGGCTGTACGGCAGCCTGAACGCTTCAAACAGCAAGCCACTCGGCGTTGCGATATCAGCCATTGCACCCAATCCAGCCAATGCCTGCCGACTGATGTGGGCCGAACTGATCTCCCAACACCGGCTGTAGTGCCCCGTCATAAAATGCAGACGGTGAATGAGCGTCGCGGCGGACTCCGCTGAATAGGTGTCGCCAACATGCATGGGATGCCCAGTATCGTTGGCCATCACGGCATAGACCACTGTGCGTACGATTCCAATGCCAGTGCATTGGGCCTCAATGACATCCGGAACGGTTTGTCCCTCGGTGATCAGTGCAAAGCTGTCGCAAAAGATGCAGGGATGCTGCCGAATCTCGTCGTCCCGTAAATGGGCTTGAGATTCATGCAGGGGACGAAAGGCCGGCGGACAATCATCCTCGTAGGTAATGACTAACTGCCGTTGCGTGGTGAGATGGTTAAAGCCACGGATAAAGGGGTTGATGATAGCGCTCATGGTGGATCTCCTGTAGAGGTAGGGCAGAGCCCACCCCTACCGGGAAGTGAGCCCCGGTGGGTGAATGATTTCAAGTGGATCAATGTGGTCGCGACTACCAGCCGCAGTAGTTCAGAATCAGCGCTGCGATCACTTCGCGACGTGTCAGGTCCAGGCCGCTGAGATCGGCCAGGCCTTCAATGCCAACACGGCGAAACAGTGCGCCGCCTTCCTGGGAGTTATAAAAACTCACCAATGCGGCAAGGAACCTTTTCTGGCCGGAACTCATGACATCGACGGTGTCGTTGATCAGCAACAGGTTGGGGCGCAAGTCCCATTTGTCGGTCGCCTGTTCCCAGGTGTCTTGCGTGCCATCGCCAAAAAGCTCAATGCCGGCGAGGGCAACACCTTGTCGCCATGCGTTTAGAAATGCGTTGGGGGCCTGCTCAAAATGATCCTGCTCCCGGGCAATCCAGGCAAACGCTTCCTGGTGGGTGGATAAGGTCATAAAAAATCTCCTGAAGTTATGAAACGTGTTATGGCGCTTCGCGCTGGGTCCAGTTGCCGGTATCCAGTGCGTGTTGTGCGTCGGGGAGTTGGGAAAAATATTCGACAGATTCCCGGGAAACCGGGCCGTCCTGATCTGAGGTGCCGAGGTAGTAGCCGCGGCCACTGCGCAGAACTTGCAGAGGCAGACTCCGGTCGGCGAACGTCTTGGCCAATCGACCGGTGGTTATCGGTGTTTCCTGACACGTTGTGCCGGGTGGAGGATGATTACGGGTAGACATGGTTTGATCTCCTGCGGTTTGCTACAGAGTGAAAAGGGCTCTTGGAACAACAAGGCATCGCCACCGGTGAAGGCGGACGCCCGCGATACGATGCGGAACGGGCTGGCGCGGTCGGCGCGGAATATCCGCGATGCAGCATTGAAGACCGCTGCTGCCGGGGCACAGTGCTGACCGGGTCAGCAATATGTGGGGGTATCGTGTCGAGAGGGTGGTGTGTGAGCGAGGGTCTATGGGGTTTCCGCGGCGACCGGATTGGCACGCTGTGGGGGCAGAGGCGCTGAGACAAAGCGAAGAAAGAGAAGGCAGCCGAAGGCGATTACCTTCGGCAACGAGAAATCACCACCCGTGAATCACATGATAATCTGGCCGTCATCAAAGCCGTTTCTCTTGGCGATTCACCCGACCCGTGTCGTGGTTGGAGCCGGAATGTTGTGGCACACATCCGCGCACAAAGGGAGCCCAGTGTTTCACCGGCGGGCACCGGGAATGAGTACCGTCAACCCCGAAGGGTCTCCTGGGCGCTCGCGCGGCAAGCGCCCAGGAGACCCTTCGGGAGCAACGGAAGCAGGCTGATGACTGGCAACTACTCTCAATAGTTGTCGGAGGAGAAACCTTCTCACCCGTGGTGAGTGAAAACCGACAGGGTGCGCACGCCGTGACAGAAGGGGTCGCGTGCCTGGGCTGCCCGATTTCGGGCCAGTGCGCCTCAATTGCCGGGGGTCGTATGACGCCTTAGCTGTGAGGTGTGGACCGTCGCCGCTGCCTGGGTGTTTTCCCACGCAGAGGCTTCGCGATGGGGCGCGTCCCTTTACAGTCCGGATAGCGTACGCAGGACCAAAACGCGCCTTTGTGACCGCCTTTCCGTTGCATGGGTGAGCTGCAATCCGGGCAGGTGGGTGAGGGTGGCAGTTTGATGTCCAGGGAGAGGGTGCCGTACTGCTGGACCAGTTGTGTCACCCAGGCGCTTTGCTTGTCGAGGAAGGCGCCGAGGGTCATGTCTCCCGCTTCGATCAAATCCAGGGTTTGTTCCCAGATCGCCGTCGTGCCCGGATCGGCGATGGCCTCCGGGACCACGTCGATCAAGGTATAGGCTGCCTCCGTGGCACGAAGGGCTCGACCACGTTTTTGCAGATAACCGCGATCAAGCAAACCACTGATGATGCCGGCGCGTGTCGCTTCGGTGCCGATACCGGTTGTCTCCTTGAGAATCTGCTTCAGGCGCGGGTCATTTACCAGGCGGGCGACGGTTTTCATGGCCTTGATCAATTCGCCCTGTGTATAGGGTTTGGGCGGCTTGGTGTGCAGTGCCTTTAGTTCGGTGCCGGTAATGCTGCAGTCTGTGCCGGTGGCGAGGGAGGGCAGTTGCTGGCTAGGCTGCGCTCCCGGTTCCTCCTGATTGTCCTGTGCATCACTTCTCAGTGCCCGGTGCCAACCGGGATCGATGACCCGCTTGCCGGTGGCCTTCAACGGCTGTTCCCCGGCTTCCAGCAGCACCGTCGTTCGATCAAACGTATGGTGGGGGAGAAACTGACACAGATAGTGGGCACGGATGATGGCGTAGACCGCCTGCTCTTTATCCGATAGGGCGGACAGCTGGCAGGGCGCCTGTGTCGGGATAATGCCGTGGTGCGCCGTGACCTTGGCATCGTTCCACGCGCGGGACTGTAGATTGAGATCCAGTGTCTCAATAAGAGAGGCCAACGCGGGGTCCGCCGCAAGCAAGGCTTTGATCACTACGGGAGCCTCACGCCGCATGTTTTCCGGCAAGTACCCGGTGTCTGAACGGGGATACGTCGTCGCCTTGTGGGTTTCATACAGGGACTGGGCAATCCGAAGGGTTTCCGCGACATCCAGCCCCAGCTGTCGTGAGCAGACCTCCTGCAGGGTTCCCAGATCAAAAGGCAGTGGCGGCGCCTCCCGGACACGCTCTGTATCGGCTGACAAGACTCGCGCCGTTCGGGCGGTCCGGATGGATTGAACGGCGTGCTGCGCCACCTGCTCCTGTACGCAGCGTCCCGCCTCGTCGGCGGTGTCCGTTGGTGGTATCCACTCCGCAAGAAAGTGACTTTCGGACGAGATGAGCCTGACCGCAATTGACCAGTAGGGGGTTGGGGTGAACGCAAAGATTTCCCTGTCGCGGTCTACCACCAGACGCAAGGTAGGGGTTTGCACACGTCCAACGGATAACACGCCCTCGAAACCACTGCGGCGACCGAGCAGGGTAAACAACCGGCTCAGGTTCATACCGATCAACCAGTCCGCCCGCGACCGCGCCAACGCAGAGTAGTACAGCGGCAGGGTCTCGCTCCCGGGTTTCAGAGCGCCCAGCGCTTTGCGAATAGAGGCGTCGTTGAGTGCGGAAAGCCACAATCGCTGAATGGGACCGTTGTAGCCGCACAGTTCGATCACCTCCCTGGCAATCATTTCACCTTCACGGTCTGCGTCGGTGGCGATAACCAGCTCAGTGGCTTGCTTGAGCAATTGTTTGACAATCTTGTACTGGGCTGCGGTCGATGCTTTGATGTCGCTGCGCCAGACCTTGGGAATAATTGGGAGCTGATCGAGGGACCAGCGTTTGTACTCGTCACCATAAACTTCCGGGGCTGCCGCTTCGATCAGGTGACCGATGCACCAGGTTACGGTAATGCCGGTACCGCTGTAGCAGCCGGTTCCTTGCCGTGTTGCACCCAATACCCGTGCGATGTCTTTTCCCTGGGAGGGTTTTTCGCACAGGAACAGGCGCATGTGATGACTCCGGCAAGGTGGTGACAGAACACCCGGTTATTGTCGCCTCCGGCAGCGCCGGCCACCGCGATGAAACCGGCACCGGGTGTTCCGGCTTTCATCCGAACATTTGCATTAGTGTGGCGAGAGATAGCGCTACCAAAGCTTCGCACTGTGGCGCGAATGGAACACAGTGGAAGAACAGGAGGCTCCATCACGTTCCGCTTTACCGGGTTGCCAGCGTCGGATCTGCATCCCGGTGCAGGGTATTGGCGGGCAGGTAGTGGCTGGCGCAGGATGAGCGGCCAAAGGTTGCTACAGCCGCTCATGGCCGGCCAGCGTTCCGATCAATTCACCTGTCGTCCGCAGGTGACTCTTCGCTGGTGGATTTGGCGCTGAGTACCACATCGTCAAGCCGGTACGGCAAGATACCCACACGTCGTGCCTCGATCTTGAAGGTGACGCGTTCGTTTTCCTCTGCGTCCTCCCACTCGTCACGCACTGTGCGCCCGTCCACCAGAACCCGCATCCCTTTTTGATACAGCAGGTGCCAGCGTTCGGCGTCGCGATGCCACAGCTCCACCGGAGCCCAGAAGCCCCCGCGATCTTCGTACCCTTCCTGCACCGGTACCGGATTGTCGAAGTAGACATTCAGCCGCAGCAGTCGCCGGGGTTCGTCGTTGCCATTGGCAAATTCGCGGTACTCGGGCTTCGAGCCGATGTTGCCTTCGCCAAAAAAATGTGTGCTCATGGGGATTCCTCCTCGGTGGTTAAACGTTGCCGATCGGCACGTTGCAGGTAAATCATCTCGGCCCGGGCCATCTTCTCGGCGCATTCAAAAGCCTGGCGGGCGATGCTGTGAGTCAGGCTGATCTGCATATTCAGGGCGATGCGCTGTAGCTCCTGAGCGTAAAGGTCGTCGACGAGTGTGTCGGGAGTTGCTGAACTGAGCATTGCCTGTTCCCAGAGCGGGACTCCCATACTGGAGCGATCGAGATTGCGCCAGCGCAGAAAAGTGGTGCCCGCGCTGGTGGCTTGCTGGGCCAGATGTACCCCCAGCAGGGTGAAGGGGTACCCACGCACCTGCCCGAGCACCCGCCGCTCAGCGAGTTCGATCAGGTCATCCCGGAGCGCTCGGCATTGGTCGGCCCAGTCCTCCAGTTCCCCCTTACCTTTAAAAGGTTTTAAAAGGCCTTTTAGGTAGGCGGCGTGTTCCAGGCGTTGGAAGTCAGTCTGTACCAGGGGCACGAAATAGCGATTGCCTTGTGGGTGAGGGTCACTCATAACGAATCGCTCTCGGCGGATTGAGGAGCCGTCGTATCCACCGGCGTGGGTTTGTCCGCTGCCAGGGTCGATTCGGTACTGTCGACGTCATCGCTATCGGCTGTAGATGAGTCGCGTGCCAGTGGTGGTGCGAAGCGGGACCGGCGGGTGCCTTCGAGCACGTCTTGCGGCAGCGGGCCGTACTTTTCAAGTGCTGCACGGGCGGCGGCATTTCTGGCGGCATAGTCGTCCCGTTTTGTCCCGGAATATTTGTACTGCTGGGCCAGTGAGAATAGGCTGCGCAGGGCGTGGGCGCCGTCGTTCAGCCACCGTTCCAGGGTGCTGCGATCAATCAGGGCAGTGTGATGGGCGAGAATGAGATGCCGTGCCAGTGCGTCAAAATCCGCGAGCAGGTACACGGCCATAAATCCCAGTTGGGCGTTCACAAACAGCGGCAGCGTCACCGGCTGGACATTGAGGTTGTCCCCCAGGCTGAGGGCGGAGGGGACATCGGCGAGTGCCTGATCAACCTGCTCCCGTAGCGCCTGTAACCGGTCCTTGGTGTCGGCCAACTTCTCCTCGACGCGGAGCATCCACCAGTCGGAGTAGGGGTCATCCTGCTCTGACCCGCGTTTCATTTTATTCATGATGGCCAGAAAACCGTTAAGACCGATGATGCCTGGGCGGCCTTCCGCGGGGGCCCGGCCATGCCAGATTCGCGAGGCGTGATGGGTGTGCAGCGTCAGCGTCATGGTGCTGCGCAGGGAGCCGAGGTTCATCTTCATGTCATTGGCCATAGGATCACTCTCGTCGTCAGTTTGGGGATGAGTGTCCTGCGCCAGCGGAAGGCTGTCAGTCAACAAGTCGAAGCCGGTGGGAGCCGGATTGTCAGGGTGAGGGTGCTGCAACAGATGGCGCTATGCGAGTGGCATAACCTTAAGGGGCGGATCGTTGGCAGGATGAGCTATGCGACTCGCATAGCGCCGGAAATGGGTTCCGCTGCAAACACCGTTCAGGGTTTGAATAGCGACCGCAGCTGCGCCATATGTTCATGCACCGTTCGCTCGTCATCGGGGATGTGCCCGGATGATGGACGCGCGTCGGCCAGCAGATCCCCGACCCAGGTATTGAATTCACCGCGGATGGCTTTCTGGATAATGCCGAACAGGTAGCCGGCGGGATTGCGTACATCGCCGGACAGGCAGCGCACGGTCCATTCATCCAGCACAGCCTGTTGCAGCTTTTCATCCACCTGGCGCAACGCGGCCAGTGCGCCTTTCTGTTGTTCTTCCCGCAGCTTGAAAAAATAGTCCGGCAAATGCAGATTTTTGGCGAGCTCGCGTCCAGTAAGTACTTTATGAATACTTTGATTACTACTACTTACTGTACGGTCTGCCTTCGGATTCCGAAGACCGTTGTTACCACTGGCTTGCCGACCCGCTTCGGAATCCGAAGGCTGTTCTTCGTCATTCCGAAGCGGGGTCCTATTCCCTTCTTCGGATTGGTGGCCAGTGCCGGGCTGTGGATAACCCGCCGCTTTTTCCGATGAGGAGGTAAGCAACTTCTCGGTGATGGCCTGCAGGCGGGTCGGCAGTGCACGTTGGCTCACCTGCGGATCGTCAACCAGTTCCCGCAGGGTTTCCGACGCAACGCGTTGTATCGCCTTGCTGGCATGGGTGATTGACTGGCTGATCAGGTGGAGGTAGTCAGCATCCAGGTGTATGGCTTCAAATGGGGTGAGTGATGTGTCATGAAGCACGTACAGGTTCCCTTCGATACGGCCGGTTCGGGCGTTGCGCCGACGCCTGACCAGGCTCAGCCAGCGGGTGAGCCGCAATAGTGTCAGTGCCCGGGCGACGGTTTCGTGAGAGGCTTTGCCGGTACAGGGCATGGCGGCGAGAAAGGGGCGCAACCGTTCGTAGGTGGGAAAGACCGTGATCTCGTCGGGGTTCAGCAGGAGACGGAGTACCTGCCAGGCATTGCGTTCCAGGGGTGTGAGGCGTCGGTCGAAGAAGAGCGTGCGGGGGACGCTCTCGTGGCGGTTGCCGCTGAACAGAATCGCGTCCTGTGCTGCGGTCTTGCCGCTCTGTCGGGAGGCGGTTTCCAATATTGCGCTCAGGGCATCCGGGGAACCCTTCGGGTCATCGGCAGCCATGACTACGCCAGTCCCTGGTCAATCCAGCTCCGGATAGTGGCCCAGATCACCGACATGGGCAGGCTCAACGCCTCGGCCAACTCCATGGCGAGATCCAGCATGGCCGCGTCGTCATCGAAATCGATCTCTCTCGCTTTGATGGCGGGTTGCCATCGTTGCCACAGCGCCATTTCCTGCACTTCGCTCAATACCGGGTGTCGCCCCTTGCGTTTTGGCAGGCCCAGCACATCGCGGCGGAGCGCCACTTCCTGATGAGTCAGTCCGTAAAACCTACTGATCATGTCGGTACTGGCCCCCAGCCGGAGCATTCGGTCTATTGTCAGGATTTCCTGCTCGACATCCTCGACCTGGCGGAGCAGATGCTTCAGTACCTCGCGATTGACCTGTACCTTGCACCAGGAGACCGAGGCATTGATCAGGACACTCACCAGTGCGGGGTGTTTGAGGGCATCGAGTTCCTCTTCCCCAAACCCCATGGCCTTGCAGCGTCGCAGCTGACCGTTGCGCAAATCATGCAGCGCTTGTGCGATAACGGCCTGGTTGAGCGGGTGGGGACCTGACACAGTTTAATCCTCACCGACGACCGGGTTTGCCGGCGGGCTCGGGTGCGTCGCTCCACTGCCATTCCCGCAGCTGTCGCGCCAGACGGAACAGCTGGAATAAACGGTCCAGGCCGCTATCGCTGAGATGGTGGATAGATTCCTGGTCGGTATGGAACCAGTCCCCAAGCAGTGATCGCACGATACCGGCGATAGACGCAGACTGCACCGCCGGCCTGTCTGCACAGATGCAGGTTTCCATCGCTGACAACAAGGAAAACAGCGGATGTGAGGGGGTATCCGGCAGTACATCATCCGGAGCCGTACCGTCGTGCCGGCAGGTGAAACCGATGCCCGTACTGACGGGACTTACCCGACCGCTTTCGCCAATCTCGCTGGCGATGGTGGCGGCCAGCTCGCCGATGGTGATGCGAAGCTGGTCCGTTGAACCCAGTGAGGATTCAGTATCCCCTGTTTCCGTCAGGGGAGAATGCGTGTCTGCCCCAGCGTTGATTGGTTCGGGCAGCCTCTCACCGGTTTGTTCGGCCACCAGGCGTTGAATCGATTGTAAGCGGTCTGTTGTCGAGGGTAGGGACTCCTCGGGAATTTCGTTGTCGGCAGCCCGTGCTTCGTCGGGTGTGTATTCAGCGGGGTTCGCGCTGGCAGCCGGAGTATCCGCCGCCTTCGATTGCCCGAATGGCTTGGTCGAACGGGGATCATCTTCGTCAATGTGCGGGTTGGCCACCGGCTGAGATAGGTGATTGATATCCGGCGATACCGGCGTTTTTGGAACTACGGGTTGATCCGAATTATGAGGTAATCCGGACGTATCGGGTGGCGGCGCTTCGAGCGTCCGTTGCCGATGTGCGGAACTGTCAATCGCCAACGCCAGAGTATCGTAGTCCACATTGAGGACGTGCCCCATTTGCCCGATCAATTCATCCTGGATGCGTTGCAGAGGAAATTCATCGCCGGCATGATCGAAGAGGGTGAGGACTTCCTGGAACAGTGTGGTGAAGTCCACGCCAGTGTCCTTGGCGGTGTAGGTGCTCCAAACTCGCTCCCCGGCTTTGCGCAAGGTGGTGAGCCGCTCGGTCTGTGGACGCCCAAGGCCAGCGTACAGGAGGGTGGGAATCGCGGGCAGCAGATAGCGGATGGTGTCCTGCATCCGGCTGATATGGGACTGAGAAACGGGGTAGCCATCCGCGGTGAGGCGACGGGAGAGTTCGGATTGTGACAGTGACTGCCCGCCTTCGGCTTCATACAGTTCCCGCGCCTTTTCGATGCCCAGCGCGCGTTCGATAAATGAAAGCCCGCCGTGCAGTTCATTCTCGGTCAGGTGGCCGGTCAGCGCGATGATCTCACCGCGCGCCGACCATGGGCGAAACAGGCAGGTGATACGAAAATAGCGCTCTTCTTTGGTGTCACGCCAAAGTTCATTGAGTATGGCCAAACGGGTGTTGCCGCCATTGCGGATGGTATAGGTGGACTCACCCGGCCGCCGGGTGATAGCCGGAGGAGCGTCGAGCCCCCGCTCGCGAATTGAGGCTTTGAGGTCATCATAGCGGGGATTGCGGGTCACGCGCGGGTTCAGGTCGTAGGGACGCAACTGGTCCAATGTGACCACCATGGGGGTGTCCTCGATGGGGTCGCTCAACTGCTCGGCCTTCGGGCCGGAGCGGGCAAACCCCTCGGCCAGTAACTTGCCGGCGATGGCGTTGGGATCCTGCTCAGCCATGGCGGGGATTCCTGGTCGCGGGACGCCGAGTGGGCAGGAGCAACGCTGCGGTGCCAATGGCTGGCATGTCCGGCTTGGTGACTATGAACTGATTGGCAGCGCAGTAGGCGACATGCCACCCATGTGCTTGTGCGAAGGTCATCAGCCTGCGCCGTTTCGGGCATGTCCGGTTCGCCGGTTCAACGATATTCGACATGGGCCGCCCTCCGACAGGTTGCGGGCGTTACGCCATCAAAGCGGTCTTCCCATTGCGGCAGCAGCTCCCGCGCCAATGTCTTGATCGTTTCCAGGGCGGCCGGCGCCACCCGCCCATGGGGGCGGCGATGCTCAACCCGGTGGACCGGTTGACTCAGGGTGGCCGCCCGGGGATAAGCTTCGATAGCCGGGATACTGGTCGCCAGTAGTGAAACTCCCGCTTGCCCGTGGAACAGCTGATGCAGCGCCTGCTGAATAGCGCGCGCATTAGAGGAAACAGAGTGCACACGGTTGATCAGTAAATGCAGCGGCGGTGGCGCAATACCAAGATGGCGATAGGGTGTGATGTCATCAAGTAACTGCAGGGTTCCCCGCCGCAACTCCCGCGCCGCCAGTATTTCGGGGGTAACCGGGGACAACGCCAAGTCCGAGGCGAGCACCGCCATCTCCAGCATCACACTGCGCGCGCCCTGGGTATCGATCAGCATCAGATCGTAGTGGGGAGCGAAGGACGGCAGGAGGTGGCGTAAGCGAAGGCGGCCATCCGGCGCATGCAGTAATAGCGTGTTCAACTGCCCCTTGTCATCATTGGATAGGATGAGGTCAAGTCCGTGGATCGCCGTGCGTGAGATAACCTGTTCTGGCACTTGTTCATTGAATGCCAGCAGTTCGTAGATCCCGCCGACGGCCTGTTGATTTAGAGAAAAATAGCTGGACAGGGTTGGTTGAACGTCGAGGTCTACCAGTAGCACCCGCAGCCCGGCATCGGCGGCGAAGCCGCCAAGGTTGGCCGCGATGGTGGTTTTCCCCACACCGCCTTTGGTTGATATCACGGAGATCACTTGCATGGCGCTGACCCTCCAAATCCCGGTGTCAGAGGGTGCGGTCTTTGCGGCGTTCGGCGATCCACTGGTCGATTTCGACCGAATCCCAGCCCACGGCACGGACACCCAGGCGAATGGCCTTGGGAAACTTGCCCGCTTTCATCAGATTGTAGATGTGGGCGCGCTTGAAGCCCGTCTTGGCTTCTACCTCGGCGCGGCGGAGGATGCGGCGTTCACTGGGATTCATCGCTGCTAAAGGTTGCTGAGACATAGGGACCACTCCTGGACGCTCCTTGGCGTTTGTTGGGACATGGTCGGTATTAAATACAGCTCGCCGGAAAACGACACCGCAAATGCGGCATCCCGGACCGCCGTTATAGACTTGATGCCTCAGTTCGATGCCAGGTGGCGCTTGGCTTCGGCGAACTTGGCCTGGAGGGTACGCTCAGTGATACCCATGGTGTTGGGGGAATGGGCAATCATGGCGCTGATAACAGCGTCTTGGGATTTGAAGGACGAATAAGACTGGCCCGAAGGTGAGTGTCCCAGTAACAAACTCAACAGCCCGGCGACAATGTTGAGGTAGGTTGATTCGCTGCGAGCGCTGGGTGACTTTCCTCGACGTATGCTCAGCTGTTGATGCTCATAATTTTCTCTGAGTGCGTCGTATTTGATCTGGAGTGCCTGGCAGATGTGTTCTTGGTCTGCAAGCTGTATTTTCAGGGCTTCCCGGTCGGCCAGTAAGATTTGAATAGCTTCAGTACTGAGACCAGTGAACAGGTGTTGTTCGATTGCTCCGAACAGGAATCCGGGTTTTTCTTCCGGGTAGGTAGAGGCCATCCAGGCTTTCAGATCCACATGGCGAACCGTCAGGTCAGGATCATCCAGGAGCAGCGGGTCTTCACAGGTAACACCATTCTTTCCATAGGGAAGATCCCTGTTGGTCAGAGCATCCAGTATTCGAGCGGTGTTCAAATGAAGTCTGGGCCATTGCGGGAAATCGGTTGGAGCGGGGACTTGATGAGCCCCGAGCACCTGAATGATATGATGCTCGTGGTCGAACAGATCGCTCCAACGGATGGCCGCCTCAATGGGGCGATAGAAGATTTTTTCAGGCGCGCTGCCGGGCATACCGATACCCTCATCGATTGTTATTCACCCTGGAGGGGTGATACCTATGACGGTTTTCGAGGTGTATACACGATGGAGTCGGCCGCGAACCGGTTGTGATGGTTTTGCGGCGTTTGGGCTATAGATTGCTTAACACGTACACTCCTTAGAGGCGCAAACGCCGAAAACCTGAATCTTTTATCCCCGCTGGATTGCAATTGATTTTCTACTGGCGGTGGATACATCGGGCATAGAAGTGTTGTGACTGAATTCGGGAAAGCCAAGACCGATTGGGTCAGTGTGGATTTCTGTGTCTTTGCGGGCTTCAGCTGTTGCTGATTAGGTCACAGGTAAATAGGGTTGCAGTGAGAGTCTTGTCATACTTTGTTCATATTTGCAGTTCGAATAGTTGCGCAACAGGTCTCACAGCAGATCAAAATAGAAACAGTGTCATTGCGTTGATCAATCCAATGCGAAACCAAGAAGTATTGGCCTAAACATGGCGGTAAAACGGAAACTGGTCCGATCCTACGGAAGTGGTTGTCGTGCCAAGCAGCCTCTACCCAAGGAATACGAAAATGCCCGTTTGCGTTGGCTGGGACGTGTCCGTGTGGAAGCCGATTCTGGTCTGGTGGATGAATACGAAATTGAACCGGACAGGAAGTTGTATCTGAATGATTTTCTGACGCTGATTGCGGAGGAAATCGAAAAGTTTGAAGAAATCGATGATGCTGATTGGCGGGTGGATATTTACAAACTCACTCGACGACAGCGATGTTAAGCTTGTGGAGCTGGGCCGTGCTCACTGACTATTCCGGTCAACTCTCGGCTGACGCTGTTTCAAGACGTGCATTAGTATTCACTCGTCTTGCAAATGCTTGCGACTGTTTCGAAGTCAAACCCACCCTTAACGCATCCAGATAGTCTGCATACCACTGCATCATCAGTCGGCGCTGGGGAAGATAGATGGCGTGGTTGTAGTCGCCGGCAATTCCGGTTTCCTTGTGGGACAGTTGCGCATCCACGAACTGCTTGGGCCAGCCATGTTCCCGGAGCAGCGTGCTGGCGGTGTGTCGAGTGCCGTGGCTCACCATGCGACCCTTGTAGCCTATGAGGCGAAATACCTTGTTGACCGTGTTTTCGCTGATCATGGCGTTTTTGGTGCCGATGCCGGGGAAAAGATACTGTTGCCTTCCGGTAATTTCCCGGAGCTCTTTGAGCATTGCAACGAGTTGGGTCGGAAGCGGCGTTACGTGCATACGGCGCATCTTCATCTTCTCCGCGTCGATACGCCAGATCGCATCATCCAGGTCGACTTCGTGCCATTGGGCGAAGCGAACCATACCAGGGCGGGAGGCGGTGAGGATTGCCATCCAGGCTGCGGTGCGGTTGATGAGGCGACTGGTCGAGTTGTCCAGCTTGCGGAGAAAATCCGGTAACTCAGGTTCGAGTAAATGTGGGTAGTGCTCGGCTCTCGGGGCTTCCTTGGCGATATAGCGCAGCTCCGATGCCGGGTTGTTGTCGCATAGCCCTTTGGCGATCGCCCGGCTGAAGATTTCGCGCAGCCAGCCGCGGACTTTCTTGGAGACGTTCAGTGCGCCACGTTTCTCGATGCGGGTTTGTACGGAAGCACAGTCTGCCCTCGATACGCTGGGAAGGTGTTTGTCCCCCAGTACGGGGAGAATGTCCTTGTCGAGGTAGGTCCGCATTTTATCCAAGGTTGACGCCGAGCGACCAGCTTTGACCTTGCTTTGGTACCAGTCCTCTGCGGCTACCCTGAACAGATTGGTCTTTGATTCGGTAGATGCTTGTTTATCAACTTTGCGTTTCTGGCTCGGGTCGATACCGCGTGCCACAAGTGCACGCATTTCAGCCGCCTTCTCGCGAGCAAGTTGGAGTGAAATAGTGGGGTAGACACCCAAGGAAATACGAGGTTGTTTGCCGTCGATGCGATAGCGGAAGTGCCAGTACCTCTGCCCCACGGGGGTCACCCACAGGGAGAGGCCTCCGCCATCGGCGAGGCCATAAGGCTTGTCTTTAGGCTTGGCAGCCTGGACTTCTCGTGCGGTAAGGGGCATGGTGAGTACACTTTTTCTCTCGAACTTTTAGTGTACTCAAAAATGTACTCATTTGCACATGGCTTTCAGTGGAACCCGGTAGCGCATGCTGGAACGAAAAAGCCCGCTTTCGCGGGCTTTTTCAATGACTTAGAGATTTTGTTGGAAGTCTCTGGAATTCAAAATGGTGCCCAGGAGAGGACTTGAACCTCCACGACCTTGCGATCACTAGCACCTGAAGCTAGCGTGTCTACCAATTTCACCACCTGGGCAGCGTACGAGTTAGTACTCGTTCGGGGTTGCGCACTTTACTGATTAGGCCCACTATTGTCAATCCTCAGAGGCGGCTTTTTCGGCCTCCCGATATTCTGGTAATTATTACAAATTTATGAAGAAAAAAAACGTTCAGGTAGACCCTTTTGCATCGCGCGAAGCAGAGAAATATGAAAACCCCATTCCCAGCCGAGAGTTTATTCTCAAACATCTTGAGGCCAGCGTTGGCCCGTTAAGCCATGAAGAGCTCTGCGATGTCTTCGAGCTTGAAAACCCCGATGCAGTGGAGGCTTTGCGGCGTCGTCTTGGGGCGATGGAGCGCGATGGCCAGGCGGTGCGAAACCGGCGTGGAGGCTATGGCCCGCTCGATAAAATGAACCTGATTAAAGGGCGAGTGTCGGGCCACCCAGAGGGCTTCGGTTTCGTGATCTCGCCTACCAGAGATGGCGATGTCTTTCTCTCCAGTCGGCAAATGCGGCGTGTCTTTGATGGCGATGAAGTCGTGGTGCGCATTACCGGTACCGACCGCAGGGGCCGTTCCGAGGGCGCCATTGTCGAGGTGGTTGAGCGGCGTACCCAGCAACTTGTGGGGCGCTATTTCACCGAGAATGGCATTCACTTTGTGCGCCCCGATAACCCCCGCATCAGTCAGGATGTACTACTCGTGGCCGATGGCACAGGTGGGGCCAAACCGGGGCAAATCGTCGTCGTGACTATTACTCAGCAGCCAGACCGTCGGCATCAGGCGGCCGGCCGGGTGTCGAGTGTGCTCGGTGAGCATTTGGCGCCAGGGCTGGAAATTGATATTGCCATCCACAATTTTGGTATACCCAATGCCTGGTCGCCCGCCCTTGAAAAAGAGGTGGAGGCTATATCCAGTGAGGTGCTGGAGACAGATAAAAACCTACGTGTTGATTTGCGCGACCTGCCGCTGGTCACCATTGATGGCGAAGATGCCCGCGACTTCGACGATGCGGTGTATTGCCAGCCAGCCAGACGCAATGGCTGGACACTTTATGTCGCCATCGCCGATGTCTCTCACTATGTCAAGCCGGGCAGTGAGCTTGATCTGGAGGCTTATCGGCGAGGTAACTCGGTGTATTTCCCTGGACAGGTGGTGCCCATGCTGCCCGAAAAACTGTCCAACGGTTTGTGCTCTTTGCAACCCGCTGTTGATCGACTGTGCATGGTTTGTGAAATGCGCATCGATGCTTCGGGCAAGGTGACGCGTTTTCGTTTTTACGAAGCGGTTATGCATTCGCGAGCGCGGCTCACTTATACGCAAGTGGCGAGCATGATTGAGCAGCGCGGTGACGCCGACAGTGGTGTGCGCAAACAGTTTGCCCATATTGTTGAGCATGTTGACCACCTTCACGACTTGTATCAGGCCCTCCGCGAGCGCCGCGATGTGCGCGGCGCGATTGATTTTGAAACCACTGAAACGCGCATTCTATTTGATGCTGAGCGCAAGATTGAAAAAATTATTCCCACTGATCGCACAGAAGCTCATCGGCTCATTGAAGAGTGCATGCTCAGTGCCAATGTCTGCGCAGCAACCCTGTTAGAAAAGAGCAAATTACCCGCGCTGTATCGCGTCCACGAAGTGCCGAAGGAAGAAAAACTGGACAATTTACGTGAGTTTCTTGGTGAGATCGGTCTCAGCTTGCCGGGTGGTGACTCGCCTTCGCCCCTGGACTATCAGGCCGTCTTGAGCCAGGTTGCCGACCGGCCCGACGCGGCTGTTATTCAGTCGGTTATGTTGCGTTCCATGCGTCAGGCGGTTTACCAGGATGATAACAAAGGTCACTTTGGTCTTAATTATGAGGCTTACTCGCACTTTACCTCGCCAATTCGTCGCTATGCCGACTTGTTGGTACATCGTGCCATTCGCGCTTTACTGCGCAGTAAAAAACGCGTCGCCCACCTCAACCGTGTCGAGGGTGCAGAGCTTTGGCCTTTAACGCAAAGCTACCCTTACAACGCCGAGCAAATTAGCGAAGCGGGCAGCCACTGTTCAATGACTGAGCGCCGGGCTGATGACGCAACCCGCAGTGTCGATAGTTGGTTGAAGTGTCAGTATTTAGTCGATCAAGTGGGTAATGAATTCTCTGGGGTGGTGACCTCCGTCACCGGCTTTGGTTTGTTTGTACAGCTCGATGACTTATTTATAGAAGGCCTGGTGCACATTACGGGCCTGCCCCGTGACTACTATAATTTTGAAGCAGCTCACCATCGTTTGGTCGGTGAACGCACGGGTCGTGTATTTCGTCTCGGCGATCGGCTCAAGGTTATCGTTACCCGTGTTGATGTTGACGAGCGCAAAATTGATTTTGATTTAATCGATGGTTCACATGATGGAGGTTCAGTAAAAAAACGGCGTGGCAAGTCGCCCAGGTCCCTTAGCCAATCCACGGGTAAGGCAATGGGTGATGCCTCTGATAAAGTTGCTAAGCAAGCGAGCAGAGAGAATAAAGGCGATAAAAAACCAGCAGCTAAGCGCGCTAAAAAGCCGAGGAAAAGAGCTAGTCCATCGGCATCGAACACCGATCAACAGCTTGAAACGGGCGTTAGCTCAGGGACGAAGCCAAAAAAGAAACCCAAAAACCGCTCCAAAAAAGCAACGGCAAAGACCGCTGTAAAGGCGTCGACCAACGTTAAGAAAAAGTCTCGACCTAAGTCAAAACCGAACGCCAAGCGCAGAGCGGGTACTAGTACTGACTAGGCTGTTTAATCGCTATTGCCAATCATTGGTGAAAAAAACGGGCATTAATCTGGCCGCAGGCCATTGAAATAATAAATATAAGGAGTGGGTTATGCTGGGATTAACGCTGGTTTTCATTTTCTTGTCGATCCTGTATATCTTGCGCTGGCCCGTGGCGATAGAACCTGTTGCCTGGCACCCCCCTGCAATACCCCCTTATGAAGGGCGCTTTGCCTTTACCAATTCATTGCGCAAAGCGGAAAAACTTTGGCGTGGCAAACTGTCCGGGCCAGAGTCAACGGCGATTAAAGACGGTTATCTTTACACAGGTTTAACCGATGGCAATGTAGTGCGCGCGCCTATTGATGGCTCAGGCGAGCCTGAAGTGGTGGCGGATACCGGCGGTCACCCCCTGGGTATGAAGTTTGATGCGGCGGGCAATTTGATAATTTGCGATGCTGACAAAGGCTTGTTATGTCTCACGCCCGAAGGTGAGGTGAAGGTGCTTACCGATGAAGTGGAGGGTCGTCAGATCAACGTAGCGGATGATCTCGATATTGCCCCCGACGGGAAAATTTATTTTAGTGACATATCCAGTCAATACACCCTGGCCCAGGTCGACTACGCAATAATGGAAGACAAGCCTCTCGGTGAGTTGATCTGTTATGACCCGACCACCAAGAGGAGTCGTGTTGTACTTGATAAGCTGCGTTTGGCCAACGGCGTGGCAGTAGGACCCGATGGAGACTATGTCCTGGTCAATCAAACCCTTGGTTTTTGCGTAACGCGTTTGTGGTTAAAAGGTCCCAAGGCCGGGCAAAGCGAACCCTTTGTGCCCAACCTGCCTGGTGGGCCCGATAATATAACTTTTAATGGTAAAGAGACCTACTGGGTGGCTTTGGCTTATCCGCGTTTTCCTCGGCTTGAGGCTCTGGCCTCTCGCCCCTTTAAAAAGAAGCTAATGATGCGTCTGCCGCGTTTTTTCGCGCTTGTCCCGGAGTTCTTTAACGGCTTAAATTTACCCACTTTTGGCCTCCTGGTCGGTGTCGATATGGAAGGCAATATTACCCATTTTATGGACGCTAAAGATAACGCCATCGGCATGGTCACCAGTGTGCTCGAACACGAGGGGTATTTGTATTTGGGGAGTTTGATGTCCGACTATGTTGCTCGCATACCAGTGCCTGACCCCATCTAGGGAGTGAGTGTTTGCCGTTGTCGGCTCAACAAAAGTTGTCATAAAAATAAATTGCATGGCACGGAGTATTTCGCTAACGCTGAGCAGAACCGGGTAAACTAGCCGCCTTGTTCAGCGGCACGTTGTCGTTGAGTACAACGAGGGGTAAGTCTTTAGCAATGAGTAATACCAGTAAAATGCAGTGGGTCTATGGCCTTCACACCGTGCAGGCATTGTTAAAAACCGATGCCGAAAGGGTTAAAGAATTGCGCTTGCAGCGGGGCCGCAAAGACCAGCGTCAGCAAAAAATACAGGCTTTGGCCGATAGAGAGGACATCCCCTGGCTATGGGCGACACGCAAAGAACTTGATGTGCTACTCGCCGATGAAACTGCTGATGGTGAAGAGCTTAACCACCAAGGTGTGGCTGCGCTGTGTACTGCCGGGGTGGTGCAAGACGAGGCCTATCTGCTTCAGCTTCTCAGTGTGCTCGATGAACCTGCACTGTTGCTGGTTCTTGATGAAGTCACCGACCCCCATAACCTGGGTGCCTGTCTGCGTACGGCCGATGCCGCCGGTGTGCACGCTATCGTCACCACCAAAGATCGCTCAGTGGGTATTACGCCGGTGGTGCGCAAAGTGGCATCGGGTGCAGCAGATGCCGTACCACTAGTGGTCGTCACTAACTTGTCGCGAACGCTGAATAAGCTTAAGCAAGAAGGATTGTGGATCATCGGCACCGATGGCGGGGCTCAGCAAGGCGTCTATCAAACTGACTTCACCCAATCGGTAGCACTGGTGATGGGTGCCGAAGGTAAGGGCTTACGTCGTTTAACGAAAGAGACCTGTGATAGTTTGGTCAAGCTGCCAATGGCCGGCACAGTCAGCAGTTTGAATGTCTCCGTTGCCGCTGGCGTGTGTTTATTTGAAGTGGTGAGGCAAAGACAGTAAATCAAGAGGGCCAAAAAGCCCCATATTCATTGCTAAAGAGTTATGACGAATTCGATTATTAACATCCCTAATGGTTTGAGTGCTTCACGGCTGGTAGTCGTGCCGGTGCTGCTCTATTTGGCTTATCAGGGGCATAGGGATGCTTTTCTTATTGTCTTGGCGGGTTCATTGCTCACCGATGCTCTGGATGGCTTTTTAGCACGAAGTTGGAATCAAACCAGCGAGCTGGGTGCGCGGCTCGATAGCTGGGGTGATTTGTTCACTTATATGGCAATGCTGCTGGGTTTATATTTACTCTGGCCCGATATATTTCAGCGGCAAAAATGGTTTTTTGTTCTTGGTTTTTTTACCTATTTAGTGCCTACCCTTACCTGTCTGCTGAAGTTTCATGAGTTACCTCGCTACCACACCTGGTCGGCAAAAATAGCGGCTATATTGATGGCTCCCGCTTACTATTCACTGGTATTACTAGATACCTCGGTTTTCTTCCAGGGCGTCATCTTTTTTCATATCTGGGTGGCACTGGAGGAAGTGTTTATTACTTTTACTCTGAATAAAAACCATTACAACGTGGCGACAGTTTTTCACGCACGGGAAATGATGCGCCGCCAGCGCTACCGCTTTCGCGAGCGGCGTGTAAAAATACAAGAGCGCATTGGCTTACCCGAGCGACGTAAAGACTGGAAGAACAAGCCGCCAGGTGATGGTGATTCTTAGTCATTTAAGCAACCGTCTGTCGTGTTATTCGAATGTTATACGATGAGTCCTGCCCGATAACAGTGTGTACTATTTTACTATCGTCGGGAGGGGTTCCTGTGGTGTTCTGTTACTGCTTGCTAGGATTCTGCCAGAGCCTTGGCGGGGATGCTCTCATCGCTGAGGCGCGCGGCGGATACGGACAAGTGTTTGTCAATAATATTGCGCGCCGCAACAAATTCGGCAGGGCGGTTGATGGCATCCACCGCCAGTAGTTGTCCGGAGCGTAAATAAAACGCGGCAAAGGAGTGGGTAGCAGGGTCGCCACGCAACACGATTTCGTCATACCCTGTGTTCACGCCCGCTGTCTGCAGTTTAAGATCGTATTGATCAGACCAGAACCAGGGTACCTGAGTGTAAGGTTTGTCTTTACCGCAAATAGTCGCGGCCACGGTTTTTGCCTGGTCGATGGCATTTTGCACCGACTGTAAGCGCATGCGGCGCTGGTAAATGGCATTGGGATGATTGGCGCAATCGCCGGCAGCGTAGATGTTGGCGATTGAGGTGCGGCCATATTGATCGGTGTTAATACCATCTTCGCAGAGGATGCCGATACTTTCGGCCAGCTCGACATTGGGCAGTAGACCGATACCCACGACCACTAAGTCGGCGCTTAGCAGAGCACCTCGGGTTGTCAGTACTACCTCTTCGTTATCGCCTTCGAGACATTGAACATCGGTATTCGACTGCAGGTTGACGCCGGCTGAGCGGTGTACCTGTTCAAAAAATTGGCCGACGACCTTACTAGTGACTCGCCCTAAAGCAGTGGGCCGGGCCACTAAAACGCTAACGTCAAGGCCGTGTTTTACCGCCACCGCTGCTGTTTCGAGCCCGACATAACCGCCACCAATGATGACCAAGCGCTTGCCGGGCTTAAATTTATCGTGCATAGCGTCGACATCGGCGAGGGTGCGCAAATAATGTACGTGGTGATGTTCAATACCCGGGCAATGCAGCGGGCGCACTCTTCCGCCGGTGGCGAAAACCAGATGCGCATAAGGCAGGCTTTGTTGATTGTCGAGATGAAGCAACTGCTGTTGCGTGTCGATGGCGTCAACCCGTACGCCGAGCAACAACTCAATCCCGGCTTTGTCGTAGAACGCAGCGGGCTTAATCAATAGCCGCTCTTTGGCCAATTCCCCAGCGAGATAGGTTTTTGACAGAGGGGGGCGCTGGTAGGGTAAGACAGGCTCTTCACAAATCAGGGTAATGGCACCGCCGAAACCCTCTTTGCGTAAACTAATGGCGGCCTGAGCCCCCGCTTGACCACCACCAATGATGACCACGGTTTCGTTCATTGTATCCCCTTAACTAATGATGGCTATTGGCGTCACTAATGGCTACTGGCGTCTTGTGGCAGGGCGTTAATGCGCACGGGCAGAGAGTTATAACCGCGTAGAATGACTGAATGACTGCGGTCGGGCTCGCCGACGACCTCGATACAGGGCTGGGGCCATTTCTTCAGCGCCTCTTCCCAGATAATGCGTAATTGCATTTCGGCCAGACGATTACCAACGCAGCGATGAATGCCAAAGCCAAAGGAGATATGTTGGCGTGGGCGCCGACGATCAATAATGAACTGCTCAGGATGGTCGATACTGTCGGCGTCAAGATTGGCAGAGGCATACCACAGCACTACTTTGTCGCCCTTGTGAATCAATTTGCCGCCGATTTCGAAATCTTCAGTGGCAGTGCGACGCATTGATGCCAGCGGGGTTTGCCAGCGAATTAATTCGGGCACCATCGAGTCGACGAGCTCGGGGTTATCACAGAGCCGCTGGTACTGCTCAGGGTTCTGGTTGAGGGCGAGAATACTGCCGGTCATGGTATTGCGAGTGGTGTCGTTACCGCCGACGATCAGCAATATTAAGTTGCCAAGAAATTGATTCGGGGTCATATGGCGGGTGGCGTCGGAGTGGGCCAGCATGGAAATTAAATCGGGCCCGGGTTCAGCATTAACGCGTTCGTTCCAGAGTTGGGTAAAGTAGGCCAGACACTCTGCCATTTCGGCATTGCGATACTCTTCTGAGACATAGTCTTCGGCGCCGGGTGCGCTAGTGGCGACATCAGACCAATGGGTTAACTTACGCCTGTCATCCCAGGGGAAGTCAAAAAGAGTGGCGAGCATTTGCGTGGTCAATTCAATGGACACTCGATCGACGACATCAAATGTTTCGCCAATAGGTAGCGCGCTGAGAATTTTTTTTGAACGTGTGCGAATAGTCTTCTCAAGCCGTGCCAGATTTTGCGGGGAGACAATGGGACTAACCGCTTTGCGCTGCTCATCGTGTTTCGGGGGATCCATTGCGATAAACATTTCCACATCGAGTCCGAGGTTGCCGTCCTCAATGGTAATGCCACCATTGGCAGTGTCGGAGGAAAAGACGTGATGGTTTTTCTCAACGGCCATAATGTCCTCGTAGCGAGTAATTGACCAATAGGGCCCGTACAGGCTGTCTTTGCAAAAATGGATAGGGTCCTCGCGGCGCAGGCGGGCGAAATAGGGCCACACCGTGTTGTTTTTAAACAGTGTAGGGTCGGCGACATTGATATCGTCGAGGTTCATGCTCTCTATTTTTTTGAGGAGTGCTGGGTCCATCTGTGTTACGCCGAACTTGTGATGATCTGGATGCATAATAATCCCCTGGTTTGTTTTTCCTTTTCGCTAATCCTCGCTATAGCGCCGTTAAATGAGCGCCGGGTGATGCTGGACACGCCATCTCCATCCTGTAAAGCGTCTCTGTAGAGCTGTACAAAGTCAGGCTTTAGCGGCTTCAATGCCCCTTGTGCCGAGACGGGCTAACACCTCTATTGACAGCATAGACGTGATTATCTGTTTTCGCTCAATTGAACAAGACTCCCGTATTTCAAGCGTTTCAGTGGCTCGACGTCATGGCGGTGGGGTGGCCTTGTGGCTGTAAGTTGCAAGCTGTGTTTGACAAGGAATAGAGATAAAAATCAGCAACAAAAAAATGAGATTCTTGGGATAATTGTTATGATAAATTGAGTAATAGTACGAGTGTAATGACTATGGCCGATGCACCAAAAACGAATGACAGTGATCAGTACCAGCGCGCCACCCGCCTGACCTTTCTGTTTCTGGTTATTTATCTGATCGTTCAACATTTTTATGCGGTGCAACCGCAAAAGCTCAGTTATACAGCGTTTAAAGAACAGGTGGCCACGGGCCAGATAAAGAAAATCAGTATAAAAAATGAAACGATCAGCGGTGAACTTCTCTCTCCCGCAGCGGGCACGACCGACCAGCCCGCCACGTTTAAGGTCATCATTCCCCCTGTCGATGACACCGATCTTATGCCGCTATTGGAAGAATATGAGGTTGAAATAGAGGCCGAACCCACAGAAATGTCAGTTGTTATGCAAGTGCTACTTGGCATTGTGCCGTGGCTTTTATTGCTGGCTTTCTTTGTTTACAGCAGCCGTTTGATGCAAAAAAGATTGGGTGGCGGTGGTGCCAGTGGGGGGATGTTTGGCTTCTCGCGCTCCAAGGCGCGACGCCATGCACAGGAAACGATCCATATCGGCTTTGACGATGTCGCTGGTCTCGACCATGCCAAACAGGACCTGCGAGAGATAGTCGACTTCCTGAAAAATCCTGACAAATACCGAAGCATCGGTGCAAAGTTGCCTCGCGGCCTGTTGCTGATGGGTGCGCCGGGCACCGGTAAAACCTTACTCGCCAAGGCGACAGCGGGCGAAGCCGGAGTGCCCTTTTTTAGTATTAGTGGCTCTGAGTTTATTGAAATGTTTGTCGGGGTGGGGGCCTCGCGAGTGAGAGATATGTTTGAACAGGCTCGAAAAGAAGCGCCCTCTATTATCTTTATTGATGAAATTGATTCTGTCGGGCGGGTGCGCGGCACCGGCATGGGCGGTGGCAATGACGAACAGGAACAAACGTTGAATCAAATTCTCGCAGAAATGGACGGCTTTGAAGAGGACGAAGCCGTGTTGGTCCTTGCCGCTACTAACCGCCCCGACGTGCTCGACCCCGCCTTGCTACGGCCCGGTCGTTTTGATAGAAAGCTGGTGCTTGAGTTGCCGGAAATGGCAGCCCGGCAAACCATACTCGAAGTTCACACCCGCAAAGTCCCCCTCACCGATGAACATTGTTTAAAAGACATCGCTGCGCGTACGGTAGGTATGTCGGGTGCCGATCTGGAAAACCTCGTCAACGAGGCTGCACTGAGAGCAGCACGGGATAATCGCGAGCGGGTAAGCCCCGAAGATTTTGAATACGCCCGCGATAGGGTGGTGCTGGGCTCAGAGCGGGAGGAAGTGCTCGGCGAAGAGGAAAAGGCGCGTATTGCTTATCACGAGGCGGGGCACGGTATTACCGCTTTTCGCATGAAACACAGTGATCGGCTGCGTAAAATTTCCGTCATCCCCCGAGGCCGAGCGCTCGGTATTACAGAGCAAATGCCAGAGGAAGACAGGCACAATTTTACCCAGGAATATCTGGAAGAAAAAATATCCATCATGCTCGGCGGACGATTGGCCGAGCAACTTATCTATGGTGATGTCAGCACAGGCGCCGCAGATGACCTCAAGCAGGCGACACTGTTGGCAAGAAGAATGGTGTCCCAGTGGGGCATGAGTGAAGCGCTGGGTTCGGTGAGTTTCCCCCAGTCGGAGGAACACCCATTCTTAGGCCGCGATATTGCCCAACCCAGAAACTTCAGTGAAGATACCTTAAAGCGGATTGACCGAGAAGTCGTGGCTCTGGTGAAAAAATGCGAAGCGGTAACAGCGACCTTGTTGCAGGAAAACCTCTCCGACCTGAAACAGCTTGCCCAAGCGTTGCTGGAGCACGAAACTCTCGTGGAAGAGGATATTGTCCGTCTGTTAGCACCGCCTGCGTTAAACGATAATTCAAAATGATACTGTGAATATGGGTGGGGGTTTTCGGCCAGGTTGTTACACCAGAGTTCACTACCAGCTTCTGGTTTTTAGTACATAGGCCTACTGGTTCGTGGGCCTTTTTATACATAGGATTTATGAAACATAGGCCTTTTGAAACACAGGCCTTTTGAAACACAGGCCTTTTGAAACATAGCCCTTTTGAAACACAGGCCTTTTGAAACACAGGCCTTTTGAAACATAGCCCTTGTGTAAAAGCACGGTTCTCACAATAGGGCGAGTGAATTAATACTTTGTTGCTGCTTTCTCTTCACCTTGCATGATGGGTTTAAATAGATTTGTTAGGCTCATAGTCGAGCTCATAGCCAGTCTTATATTACGTTTCATAAGCAGACAGAGGTGGGCAAGAGCAAACAACATGCCTGTCGCCATAGACATTATCAATGCGGTTTAGCGGCGGCCAGTACTTGTTGTTCTTTAACCAGTCTGTCGGGCGGGTGGCTTGTTCGCGACTGTAGGCCCGGCCCCAGGTTTCGCTCAGCACATCATCTAAGGTGTGGGGGGCGTTCACTAGCGGATTATCGCTGAGGGGCCATTCGCCGTTTTCGACTTTGGCAATTTCCTCACGAATACGCATCATTGCACTAATAAAACGGTCAATTTCCGCTTTCGATTCACTCTCTGTCGGTTCGATCATTAGTGTGCCCGCCACCGGAAAAGACATGGTGGGCGCGTGAAACCCGTAGTCCATCAGTCGTTTGGCAATGTCTTCTTCACTAATCCCGCTGTTGGCTTTGAGTGGGCGAATATCAATAATGCATTCATGGGCGACCCGACCATTTTGCCCGGTATAAAGTACGGGATAGTGGGGCTGCAATTTTTTGGCGATGTAATTGGCGCTGAGAATAGCGATTTGGCTGGCTCGTAACAGGCCATCTGCGCCCATCATTTTAAGGTACATCCACGAAATGGGCAGGATGGAAGCCGAGCCCCAGGGGGCGGCAGATACGGTGTAGCCAGCATTTTTGGGCTTGTGCTCAGGAGGTAACGCCGGGTGCGTGGGTAAAAAAGGTTGTAAGTGTTTGCCCACGGCAATCGGCCCCATGCCCGGGCCGCCGCCACCGTGGGGGATGGCAAAGGTTTTATGCAGGTTAATGTGGGACACATCGCCGCCAATCTCTCCTAGTGCGGCGACACCGACCAGAGCATTGAGATTGGCGCCATCGATATACACTTGCCCACCGTGTTGATGAATGACCTCGCAAATAGCGCGAATGTTCGCCTCAAACACACCGTGTGTTGAGGGGTAGGTCACCATCAGTGCGGCCAGTTGCTGGCTGTGTTTTTCGGCTTGGCTTTGCAGGTCGTCGACATCGATATTGCCCGCTTCATCGCATTTAACCACCACCACTTCCATGCCTGCCATGTGGGCGCTGGCCGGGTTGGTGCCGTGTGCAGAGGCAGGTATCAGGCAAATATTGCGCTGGGCCTCGCCCCGATGGTGGTGGTATGCACTAATCGCCAGCAGGCCCGCGTATTCTCCCTGAGAGCCCGCGTTGGGTTGCAGTGACACTGCAGCGTAGCCCGTGCAGGCGGCGAGCATTTGTTCCAGTTCAGCAAATAATTGCTGATAGCCCTTGGTTTGTTCGAGCGGGGCGAAGGGGTGAAGGTTGGCAAACTCGGGCCAGCCAATGGGCTGCATTTCAGTCGTGGCATTAAGTTTCATGGTGCATGAACCGAGGGGAATCATGCTGTTAGTGAGGGAGATATCTTTGTTTTCGAGACGCTTTAAATAACGCAGCATCTCCGTTTCACTGTGGTAGCGGTTAAACACCGGGTGGCTGAGTATTGCGTCCTCTCGCAGTAGCGCTGGAGGAATGCCAGAGTCGGTTAAAGTCTGTGAGACGTTCCCCTCGGCTGCTACGCCAAAAACCCCAACAATTTTGGCGATTAACTCAGTCGTGCTGGTTTCGTTAAGACTCAGGCACAGAGCATCGTCGCCTAATTGTCGTAGGTTGATGTGTTGTGCTTGCGCCCGTTGAATAATAGCCTGTTGTTGCTCGCCGACCTCTATGCACAAGGTGTCAAACCAGTGTTGATGCCGTAAGGTAAAGCCGGCCTTGGTGAGTTGCGAGGCTAGAGTATTGGTCAGTTGGTGAATCTTTGTGGCAATACGTTTCAAGCCGTCGGGACCGTGGTACACCGCGTAAAAAGCACTCATTAATGCCAGCAGCACCTGGGCCGTACAAATGTTCGAGTTAGCCTTCTCGCGGCGGATATGCTGTTCGCGGGTTTGTAAAGCCATGCGCAGGGCCGGCTTGCCCCGTTGGTCGACAGAGACACCAATAATGCGCCCCGGGGCTGAGCGTTTATATGTCTCTCGAAAGGCCATGAAGCCGGCGTGGGGGCCGCCATAACCCATAGGCACACCAAAGCGTTGGCTGCTGCCAATGACAATATCGGCCCCCTGCTCACCGGGGGAGCGCAATAACACCAGGCTCATTAAATCGGCGGCGACAATAGCCAGTGCAGACTTGCCATGCACGGTGTCGATCAGCGGTTTTAGCTCGACCACGTCGCCAGACGAGCCGGGGTATTGCAAGAGGGCGGCAAAGTAATCCGTCGTGGCAAGCTCAGTGGCAGGCTCGCCAACAAAAACTGTAAAGCCAAAATAAGCGGCGCGGGTTTTGACCACTGCCAGGGTTTGTGGATGGCAGTTTTTATCGACAAAAAAAGTCGTGCTTTTATTTTTTTTCTGCAGGCGTTTCGCCATGGCCATGGCTTCTGCAGCGGCTGTGGCCTCGTCCAGTACCGAGGCATTGGCCATCGCCATGCCGGTTAAATCAATCAGCATTTGCTGAAAATTTAGCAGCCCCTCCAAACGTCCCTGAGCTATCTCTGGCTGGTAGGGTGTGTAGGCAGTGTACCAACTGGGGTTCTCCAGCACATTGCGTTGAATAACACCGGGCACCACCGTGTCGTGATAACCCATGCCCAATAGTGATTCGAAGCAATGATTTTGCCCAGCGAGATGCTTGAGCTCGCCTAAAGCAATCTGCTCTGATAGACCCGGCGGTAAATCCAGTGGAGCAGTGCTGAGAATGCTTTGCGGTACAGCGCTAGTGATTAGCTCGTCGAGGCTGGTGAGGCCAAGCTCATCGAGCATCGCGGCACATTGCTCGTGATCAGGGCCGAGGTGGCGTTGGATAAAGTCGCTTTGGTTCACTACTCCTCCAGAAACTATTTACCGAATAGATTACTGCAGATTGATCCGGTGTTGCTTCATTCTTAACGCAATTTGCTGCAAACCAGACGATTTAAACAGCCCCCTACCGACTCCATTGCTTGAATGGTCAAGATATGAAGGGTTTCAGGTGGTATCGTACTATAAATTTGCTGCTGTAATTTTTAGTGCCATCGGCTGTAGATAGCCAATGGCGAATAGGCAGAGATTTTAACTGCAGTACTATGTAAAAGGGAGGCGCTGATTTAGCTGGCCCCTACCCCAATTGCTACAATGATTTAGCGTGACTGGAATAGGAACCAGGCTTTAATTTCTGCTTATATTTTTTTTGCGTGAAAACGGCGTGCAATAGCAATACTTACCATGCCTGCAAACAAAAGCGAAAATGGTGCAGGTGCAGGTACAGTCCCACTATTACCACCGCTTGCAGGACAGCCGCCTACCCCTGCTGGGTTGGTTGAGCATGGGTCTTGGCCGCCTTGAGAAAACCCGGTAATGACGCGAACAAAATCGCCCGGTGATGAAGCTGTCCAGTCGACATAAAGGCGGTTAAGGTCGCCTCCCAATCCGTCGCCAATCGATACGATATCTCCGCTTTCTAGGCCTCTTTCAGCAGGATTTAAATAATTAACATTGTTGTTTAGAAAGCTATCACTTGCATCAAGATTGGTAGTGCTTGTTATGACAGCAAGAATATCTGCATCAAAATCTACCCAGCCCTGTTGATCGGTGGTGCTATTGGGATCGAAAAAAACATAGTGGCTAGATATCGTATCTCCAGACACAAGCGTAGTGCCGATATCAACATTATATGCTTGGTTTAGGAGTATGTTTTGGCCTTCATTGAAAGCGTACAGATTGGGTGTTTGAAAGGTGTCTTCTCCAACAGTATTCTGGGAACCATTTGGTGGATTAAAGGGAAGGGTTAATTCGGCAAATATTCCTTGTTGATCATAGGCGTCTTTAGCAGCCCCAGTGCCAGCAATATCCGTTACGGCGCCGTTCATAATGATGGCGTGGGCCGAGGAGGTGAACAAAATTATTGTGAATAAAAATAAATGCCTCTTTGACATTGTAAAACCCTTATTAATAGATGGAAATTGTGCTAAAGCAAATAGTATGCCGCCTATAGTTTTCAATGACTTACAATAAGGTAAGATCAGAAATGTAAAAAAATCTGACAGGCCTGCTTAAAATAGGCCGCTGCCTGTTTTATTTTTTTGTTTATTCACACAGAAGCAATAGTCACGACCCCCTCTGGCAGCGGTTCAGACTTTAAAACCCCTTCTTTTTCCAAGGCTTCAATCTCGGTGCTACTTAGCCCACCATGTTCACCAAAGACCTCTTTATTGTGCTCACCCAGGTAGGGGGCTTGTAGATCAAGGGCGTCGGGAAATTCGGAAAAGCGTAGGGGGATGCCGGGTATATCCAGTTCGCCGTAGCCACGGTCGTGAATTGTTCGCACCACTTCCCGTTCGATTAAATGGGGGTGTTCCATGGCTTCGGGGACACTGAGTACGGGGGCGACGGGTATATGCATGTCTTCGAGAATTTTCAGGGCATCGTTGCGCTTATAGTCTTTGAGCCAGTTTTCAATAATGCCGACAATTTCCTCTTTATTCTCAACGCGTTTGGCATTGGTGGCGTAGTTGGGGTTGTCGATCATGTCTTTACGGCCCATGACTTCGCACAGGGGTTTCCATTGGCGCGCCATTACGACCATAAATAAATAGCCGTCTTTACAGTTGAATAAACCCAGTGGGGCGGCGGCATAGTGGTGGTGGCCACCGCGCTGGGGCACGATCTTGCCTTTGCTGCCAGAGTAGGCCTGCACATTGATTTCGTGTGCGTGGAAGTAAGCGTCGAGCAGGGATATATCGATGTACTGCCCCTTGCCCGTTTTATAGCGGTAAAGTAACGCGGCATTAATAGCGGCGAGGGCGTGGACACCGGCACTGACATCGCCGATGCCGAGGAGGGGGAAGTATGGCGGTTGCTCGGGATCGCCGATCATATCCATAACACCCGAAACCGCCATGGCGATGTAGTCAAAACCGGGCAGGCTCGACAAGGGGCCGCTTTGGCCGAAGGCGGAGATCGAGCACATAATCATGTCGGGTTTAATGCTTTTAATGACCTCGTAACTTAAGCCCATGCGCGCGATGGCACCGGGGGAGAAGTTTTCAAGGACGATGTCGCAGTCTTCAATCAGGCCTTTAACCAGTGCCAAACCCTTGGGCTTGCGAATATCGACGCAGATACTTTTTTTGCCCCGGCTCTGCTGAATAAAATAACCACTGCGGCCCTGGCGGCGGTAGGGCAAGAGACGAACGGGGTCGCCTTCGGGCATGAGTTCAACCTTGATCACCTCGGCCCCCATCTCGGCCATCAGGCGGGTGGTAGTAGGCCCGGCGAGAAACTGGGTGAAGTCGAGTATGCGATAGCCGTCGAGTATGTGTTTTGGTGCGTCAGTCTGTGTCATGGATAAGCCCCTGGTTTAATTCTTATTGGTATGGGTAAGGGCTCTGGGGTTTTTCTGTTGTCGTTGTTTTTTCAGAGGCCCGAATACTCTTTTGGAAGTTATATTACTGGAATCCAGGGAAGTGTAGGTTTTGTTTTATTATTATTTTTTGATGAAATCGAGCGAGCGCACAGGGCAACTCGCTCAGGTGTTCATCTTGTTAAACGGCTTTTTGAAACACCACTTTCTTTTCCTTTAATTCGTCGATTTTTTTAGCGTCGTATTTAAGGAAGGTGGTGAGTATTTCTTCATTGTGTTGGCCCAGTGTTGGGGCAACGATGTCTTTTGGCACGTCGTACTTCGAAAAGCGCAATGGCATACCGGGGATTTGAAACTCGCCAAGAATGGGGTCTTCAATGGTGCGAACGACTTCCCGCTCAACCATATGGGGGTGTTCCATAGCCTGGGGCACGGTGAGTAATGGGGCCACGGGGATGCGGGCTTTTTCGAGCTTGGCCAGTGCGGCAGCGTCGCTGTCCTGGGCCTGCAGCCATTGTTCAATTTCCGCAACCATGGCGGGCAAGTTCTCGATGCGATCGTCATTTTCCTTAAAGCGAGGGTCGTCGATCATGTCTTCGCGATCCATGGCGCGACACAACACCGGCCATTGGTGCAACAAGGCGAGAATGACCAAATGGCTGTCCTTAGATTTGAAGATGCCGGTTGGTGCTACGGCGTAGTGCTGGGGGCCGTTGCGACGGGGCACAATTTTGCCCTTACTGGCGGAGTAGGCCTGAATGCTCACTTCGTGGTGGTGGAAATAAGTGTCGAGCAAACTGATGTCGAGGTACTGTCCACCATTGTTGCGGCGCTCGCGTTCGAGCAGAGCATAGCCAATCGCTGTCAGTGCATGCACACCCGTGCCAATATCGCCAAAGGCGAGCATGGCCATTGAGGGGGCTTTATCGGGCTCGCCGATGAGGTCGGTCACCGCTGCGTAGGCCTGGGCGATGTAGTCAAAGCCGGGGTGGGCGGCGAGAGGGCCCTCCTGCCCAAAGGCAGAGATAGCGCACATAATAATATTGGGATTAATGTCTTTTACGACATCCCAGCCCAGGCCCATGCGCTCGATCACGCCGGGCGCGAAATTCTGAATGAGTACGTCGCAGTCTTTGATGAGCGCTTTGACGATTTCAATGCCTTCAGGTGTTTTTAAATCCAGGCAAATACTCTTTTTGCCGCGATTTTGCTGAATAAAATAGGCACTGCGGCGCTCTTTGTTAGCAAAGGGAAAGGTGCGCACGGGGTCGCCGTGGGGGCCACCCTCGACTTTAATGACTTCAGCGCCCATTTGTACCATCAGGTTGGTGGCGGCGGGGCCGGCCAGGTATTGGGACAGGTCGAGTACTCGGTAACCGTCCATTACATGTGTAGGTTTCATGGTGTTCTCTTTATATTTAGTGAAATACGTTAGCCAATCATCAGCGTGGCGTGATAGCGAGTGTGGTGCGCGTTAATGGGGCCTATGGGTTAATAGGCCGGCGTCTTCAAGTTCGCTAATTTGTGCGTCGCTGTAGGACAACCACTCGCTGAGGATCTCGCGGTTTTGCTCGCCGAGAAAAGGGGCTTCAAGGGGCAAGAGGTCGGGGTGATTGGAGAATTTCAGTGGCATGCCGGGCATGTCGAATTCACCGAGCAAGCGGTCATTCACCGTGCGCACAGTGCCGCGCGCGCGGTGGTGAGGATGATCGATGGCCTGGGGCACGGTAAGAATGGGTGCGACGGGCACGCGCACGGCCTGTAGGGCAGCAATGGCTTCGTCGTCAGTGGCAAAGCTTTGCAGCCAGCCCTCGATAATGGCAATCAGTTGTTTGAGGTTTTCAAGGCGCAGTTCATTCGTGGCGAACAGCGGGTCTTCGATGAGATCTTCACGACCCATGGCCTGACACAGTACGGGCCATTGGTGCAGCAGGGCGAGAATCATAATGTAGCCCTGGGGGCCTTGAAAAATACCAGTCGGCGCCACCGCGTAGTGATGAGAGCCAGCACGCTGGGGGACAATTTTGCCTTTGCTGGCGGAGTAGGCCTGCACGTTCACTTCGTGTTGATGGAAGTAGCAGTCCAGCAAGCTGATATCGAGGTATTGGCCTTCACCTGTGCGGTGGGCGTCGAGCAAGGCAAAGCCGAGAGCGCCCGCCGCGTGAACACCCGTGGTGACATCGCCAATGCCGAGCATGGGCAGGCTGGGTGGTGAGTCGGGCTCGCCGATGACCGAGGTGACACCGGCGTAGGCCTGGGCGATGTAGTCAAAACCGGGTAGGTGGCTGAGGGGGCCGGTTTGCCCAAAGGCCGAGATGGAGCACATCACCAGCTTGGGGTTGAGCTTGTGGACTTCCTCCCAGCTAAAACCGAGGCGCCCGATAACACCGGGGGCAAAGTTCTCGATGAGCACGTCGCACTCTTTAATCAGGTCGGCGAGTACGGCTTTGCTCTTTTCGTTTTTAATATCGATACAGAGGCTTTTCTTGCCGCGGTTTTGCTGCACAAAATAAGCGCTGCGTTTTTCTTTACTGCGATAGGGAAAGGAGCGGCTGGGGTCGCCGAAAGGCGACATTTCAACTTTAATAATGTCGGCGCCGAGTTCGGCCATCAGTCGTGTGGCGGTGGGGCCGGCGAGGTATTGGGTGAAGTCGATGATTTTGTAGCCATCGAGTATGGGCATGGAAGACATGGTCTAGCTCCGTGGGCGCATTTCACTAAGCAATCATTGATACAGTGAAAGCGCGATAATAATGGATGGATAAGCCTCGGCAGCAATGTTGCAGCCAGAGAGCTGTTGATGTTTGCTGGTGAGTTAAGAGGCCTTGTTGACCACGGGCTCGTCAGCCAGAACACCCTCGTCGCGTAGAGCCTGAATATCGCTCTCAGCATAACCCAGGCTGCTCAATACAGCGCTATTGTGTTCGCCGAGGAAGGCCGCCTGCAGGTCAGGAAAATCGGGGAAGGCCGAAAAGCGCAGGGGCATACCCGGTACTTTAATATCGCCGAAGGCGCGGTCAGTCACCGTGCGTACAGTCTGGCGGTCGATGAGGTGGGGGTGAGCCATGGCCTCGGGCACGCTGAGGACGGGGGCCACTGGCACGTGGTTCTCTTGCAAAATGCGCACCGCTTCATCATCACTCTCCGTGGTTTGTAGCCAGCTTTCAATGGCGTCGATTAACACCTGGTTGTTTTCAGTACGGCTTGCATTATCGACAAAGCGGGGATCGTCGTTAAATGCTTCTTTGCCAATCACTTTTAGCAGGCTTTTCCATTGCTGCGGGCTTATGGCAATAATCACCAGGTATTTGTCTTTACCTTTAAACATACCCAGGGGGGTGACGGCAAAGTGGTGGGCGCCAGAGCGGTGGGGTACCAATGCGCCGTCGGTGCCGTCATAACCCTGTACATTAATTTCGTGGCAGTGGAAGAGGCAGTCGAGCAGCGCGATGTCGAGGTGTTGGCCACTGCCGCCGCGCTCGCGATGGAAGAGGGCGGCGGTAATAGCACCATAGGCATGGGCGCCGGTGGAGACGTCACCGAGACCGAGACCGGCAAAATAGGGCGAGCCATTTTCTTCACCGATCATATCGATAACCCCGGCGTAGGCCTGGGCGATGTAGTCAAAGCCAGGCAGGTGCGACAGCTCACCGGTTTGGCCAAAAGCGGAAATGGAGCACATCACTAATTTGGGATTGATGGCGCTGAGGGTTTCGTAGTCAATTCCCAGGCGTTTCATCACACCGGGGGTGAAATTTTCGACCACGACGTCGACATCGGCCACCAGCTTATGAATCACTTCCTGGGCGCGGGGGTCGCGCAAATCCAGGCAGATTGATTTTTTGCCGCGATTTTGCTGAATATAGTAGCCACTGCGCCCATTTTTCAGGGCGGGCATGCCGCGCACCATATCGCCGCCCGGTGCGGCTTCAACTTTAATCACTTCGGCACCGGTTTCAACCATCAAACGGGTGCAGGAGGGGCCGGCGAGTACATGGGTAAAGTCGAGTACCTTAATACCGTCCAGTACGTGTTGTCTTGTCATGGGAATTGTTCCTGATTTTGAGTTTTTAAAGGGATAATTTTTTGCGAATAAGGGGTGTATTGAGAGGTGTTACTGATGGCTAATGTTTTATTAAGCGTCTTGTGATTAGCAGAAGGAATGGCTGTCTTCTTTTTTCCATCAGTGTGCAAGCCCCGCTGTCAATGGACAAGCACGATACCTCAGTTAAAAAGTGAAGGCCGATGCTACCCGTGCCGCTTGCGTGGTGCAATTTTTTTTCCGGTCTCGCATGGTGGCATGATGGTGCTTTGGCTAGCTCGAGAGGTAGTAGAGTTACCACATTGAGGCGGTAGACTGTTAAGAGGAAGGCTATTAAGGAAGAGACAGGCGCTGTTGAAGAGGAAGGCTGTTTTAAGGCAACACCTAGGGCCACACACGCTTAAGTAGCGTATTTAGGTCAGTGTCAGACACAGGGAAATGACCAGTCGGAGTGATAATGCTTTGCCAGGTATCTTTATTGCCGTTTAGACCATATTTTGCATGGTTGCAATTTGTTCGATAGAGGGTGAGTTCTCCTGTCACCGTCATTTTCATCTGAAAACAATGCGTATGATCCAGCGTCAATCTAGCGTCAATCTAGCGCTAGAAAGCGAGACCAGCAGTGACAACAGGAAAGTGAGCGCTTGGCTCACGTTGTTTTTGACCATTGCTAAGAATTAGTACAAGGGTTTTATACAACAGGTCGATCTTTAGTGATGTTCGCCAACGCACGACTTTTATGCCCCGGCGAACACCCTGTAAAGTGCTTAGAACGTGTATGACACTGTTAATTTAGCATTTCTGCCAGGCTCGTAATCTTGTAGGTAGAGTTCGCCGAATCGGGGGTGGAAGCTGACGCCCGTTCGAGAAGACTGTGAGGCGTAAAACTCATCAAAAAGATTGTCTACTCCAACCGTCAGTGCGAAACCTGACAGGGTTTTTGGGGTCCAGCGAGCGGAGATGTTGTGAACTGTAAAATCATCTTTTGCGTTATTGAGTGTTGCGCCATCCAGGTCAAGTCCCGTATCGACATCATCAACCATGAGTACGTCCCAGTGTAGGGCTAGATTCCAGATTGGGATGTCGTAGTCAATATTCAGACTAAGGGTGTCACCCTGCTGGCGATCCAATCTAGCACCATCCAGGTCAGCGTAATCAGAAAAGGCATCTAATTCACTTTCTGCCTTTGCAAAGGTGAGCAAGGTTGTTAAATGACCAATCTCATAGCCGATATAGGCCTCAAATCCGTCGATTTCCATATCGCCGATATTATCTTTCCAGGCGCTTTCACTAACGGAAGGCGGGGGCGTAGCGTAGTCATAGATATAGTCGTCGATATTAGTTTTAAAGTAGGTAATACCGGCAGAAAAATGATCTGCGCCCAGAACAGCATCTTCATAGGCGATGGATATTTCGTTGTTGGTGCCTGTTTCTGCGTCGATGCCTGGGTTGGCTGTATCAAATAAACCGGCGCCCACAAATACTTCCCCAATTTCGGGGCCTTTAAATAACTGCGTGGTGCTGACCTTAAACAACAGGTTATCGGTGAGTGCATATTCCCCGGCTAAAGCGAATGTTGTTTCGCGAAAGGTGTCATCAGTGACCACTGAATCTAGATCATAACTGTCATAACGCAAGCCCGGTATGAGGGCGAATTTATCGGTAATCTGAAAACGATCCTGAATAAAGAGGCCAAGGTTTGTTGCTTCTTCAGAGGAATTATCTTGTGCGCCGTTGGCATAATTTGCGTCGTAATCAGTCTCGTAGCGAATACGTTCAAGACCGTAAGTCAGTGTGTGGCGATCAAGTTCAGTTTCACCGAGTACATTGATGCCACTGTTTGTTGCTTCTCCGGTAATAATGCCAGCAGAATCAGCAAAAGCAGGGTTTGATGCCCAGGCTCTCTCATCGCGCTCCAGTTCGCTCTTGGTGGTGAACAGCGCTACTTTTAAGGAAGAGTGGTCAGACCACAGCAGGTCGTAATTCAGGGTTAAGGTATCGCGGGAAAATTCTGTGGGCCATAAGAGCGGGATATTCAATGAATTGGTTATGGCTAAATCGGTTGCCAGACCCATATCTGGCCGATAGCTATAATCGCCTTCGTCTTCATAGCTTTCATAGCCGAGTTCAAAACGCTGTGTTTCAGAGAGATCCCAACCAAATTTAATGAGGGCGTCTTTCACATCGCCTTCTAGCCCTTTGACTTCACCATCTGTGCCTGGAATTTTAGTGCCATCGGCACCCTCAATTCGATTTCCGCCGACCTCATAGTTATCGCGACCAATCGTGTTGTAATAGGCCAATACGTCGAGAGTGTCGGTTAGCTGGCCAAAGCCGGTGAACGCATAACTCTTACCGTAATTATCGCCGTAGGATGTCTGTAAGCGCGCACCGAATTGATCGTCGTCCTGTAATAATTGCCGGGCTGATTTCGTTTCAAAACGTACAGCGCCGCCCAAACCGCCATTAACCACCGAGTTGGTGCCTATTTCAATATCGACAGATTCCAGAATATCCGCATGAATTTGTAAGTTGCCCATGTGGTGGTACATGTAGGTATTTTGGTTGGCACCATCAATGGTGATGCGCAAGTCTTTGTCGTCCATGCTGCGAATCGTAATACGTTGATTTAGTGAATGCGCGCCACCCACATCAATACCTGGAATAGTGCGTAATAAATCGCTGATATGGTCGGCTTGCTTAATGGCAATTGCGTCTTCCTTAAGATTGAGTGAAGACGCTTGGATTTGGGTGGCCCAGACAGTGAGCTCTTCTATTGACTGTTTATCCTCCTGCATTGTCTCTTCTGCTAGAACCGTACTTGCTACAGTAGAGATAATCATTGCGGGGAAAAGGGCCTTTTTCTTCATGAATGACTACTCCAGTCAAAAAATTTCGACGAATAGTAATGATTATCACTTGCAATGTAAATAAGAATCATTTCTACCTGTTTGGCTGGGCATATTTTATGCTTAGAGCAATACCTATCCTGGTGTGGTTTCTCACAGTTGCTTCTTTGCGGCTGTTTCTTTGAGGCTGTTTTATTAGGAACGTTTTGACTAAGAACTCTGTTTTGAAGGAGCCGTAAAACAAAGATAAAGCGGCGCAGAACAACCTCATCTTTGTGTATGACAGGAGAATTTCGATCCGGCGGCTGGTCTGTTGCTTGGTATTCGCAGATCACCACGCTGCCCCATGACAGTCGATATTTTGGCTCTAAGAAACGGCGAAGTGCTGTCGACAAGCGAAGCCGCATGTTGCTGATAATAAATCTTTCAGTTCTGACAGCTATCGCCAGATTGGTCGGTCAGCACAACAGGGGAGCGAGGGTTCCGACACGCGAAGTAAGCGAATATTGTTGTATCGTCTTACCGTCACATGGGCCGATTTTATGTGTTGCCATGCCGTGTGCTGACTTATCGTGTTGCTTAAAGCGTCTCACTATCTTTGACAACTTAGCGGCCTGTTTTGCAAATGCTAAGTCCTTATGTACTCAGCCGTTCGTCTTCATCGGGTGAGGGTGAGTGAGAGTCGGGTGCAATGAGTTCCTGAGTCTATCTTGAAACAAATTAACTCAATTATTTTTGATCGAACCTTCCAGAACTATTTGCTGGCGTTTGGTTTTTACTTGTGCCTATTTGTCATAGATAAAAGCTATATACTCAATAAACAAAATTTATAAACTGATTGTTTTTTCAAATGACCTAAGTGAAGGCAAGGGAGGATTTATGTCTGACTTCGATACGATAATTAAAGGCGGCACTATTATTGACGGCACCCGACATCGCGAAAAATTTGTCGGCGACATCGGGATAAAAGATGGCTTGATTGCAGAAATTGCACCGGGCGGTATTGACGCTGCGCGGGCTGATAAAGTCATCGAGGCAAGCGGGCTAAATGTGGTACCGGGTTATGTTGACCTGCACACCCACTATGATGGCCAGTTACTTTGGGATCCTTACCTCAGCTGTTCCAGCTGGCACGGTGTGACCTCCATGGCGATTGGTAATTGTGGCTTTGGTTTTGCTCCCGCCCATCCCCACGAACGCGAGCGCTTAATGCTGTCCATGGAGCGGGTTGAGGCGATTCCGCTGGCGACGATGAAAGCAGGTATGGATTGGGATTGGGAAACGTTTCCCGAGTGGCTCGATTCTCTGGAGCGTCGACCCAAAGGGGTGAACGTGATGAGCTTTGTGCCTCTCAATCCCTTGATGGTGTATGTCATGGGTATGGACGGCGCTAAAACCCGCGAACCGACCAAAGAAGAGCTGGCTGAAATGCTGCGTTTGATGGAAGAGTCCCTCGACGCTGGCGGTGTGGGTTACACCATGCAACGCCTGGGCGATGGCTTTACTTCGGTGCAGCGCGACTACGACGGCACGCCCATGCCGACCGACACCATGTCGGACGATCTGGTGCTGGAATTTGCCAGAGTACTTAAAGGCCGTGGCGAAGGCATTATTCAGCTCACTCAAGCCAAAGATGATGTGGTTTCCGATCTCGATTTTGGCGCCGACCTCGCCGAAGCGAGTGGCTGCCCCATTTTATGGAACGCTGTGCAGGTAAATGAACGTCACCCCCATCAGCATCGTCGCATGTTGCGCTGGGCAGACGAAAATCGTGAAAAGGGCCATGAGATTTGGATGCAGGCGATAACCACGCCCAACGATCTACGCTTTATGCTTGATGACTTCAATCTGTTTGATGGCAACGGTGCCTGGCGTGATGTCACTATTGGTGATGTGGAAACGCGCATGGAAAAAATGAAAGACCCCACACTGCGGGCAGCCGTACGGGAAGATTACGACCACGGTAGTGCGCCTTTTGTCACTGGCCCGGTTTCTGATATCAAAGTTGACTCTGTGGTTAACAAAGAAAACGAAATGTATGTCGGCATGACAATTGCCGAGCTGGGTGCTTCAATGGGTGTTCACCCTTCTGATGCTATGCTCGACTTGGCGATTAGTGAAAAGTTGAAAACTGTTTTCTATGTGGTGCCCTTTAACTTCGACGAAGGATTGCTCAACGAAATTTTGGAGAACGAGTGGACGGTACCTGGCCTTTCCGATGGCGGTGCTCACACCAAGTTTCTTAACTATGGTCGCTATCCCACCGATATGATTCAGACCCTGGTGCGTGAGCGTGGTTCCTATACGCTGGAAGAAGCGCACTATCGTTTGTCGGCCGTGCCGGCCAAGGCCGCAGGCTTTAACGATCGCGGTACGCTAGAAGTGGGTCGTGCAGCTGACATTGTGATTTACGATTACGAAAACCTTGAAATGCAGACGGCTGAAATTCTTCATGACTTGCCGGGTGACGAGTGGCGTTATGTGCAACGCGCCGACGGTTACCGCTTCGTTATTGTCAATGGTGAGACTATCTTCATAGACGGTGAGTGTACTGGTGCGACGCCGGGACAATTGCTGCGCCATGGGCAGGCAAAGGCTACTGCGCAAGTGGCTTAATTCGCCATACGTTTTGAACGTGTCCTGAAAACCGGCGTTTTGGCGCCGGTTTTTTTTGCCCGTTTTATGGTGTTAATAGATGGCTGGAAAAGTTTTGGACATTTCGACAAAGCTAGGGCAATGTTTAGTGTATAAAAAATAATTCTGGCTTTAATGATGAAAGTTTTTACCACCATCCCTCAGGATAACCTGTCAAAAGTACCCGCTGCTGCTCGAGCTATTGAGGCGGGTGGTTACGATGGCATTATGACGATGGAAAATGCCCACGACCCCTTTTTACCACTGGGTGTCGCTGCCACGGTCACAAATCGGGTGGAATTAATTACCGGTATCGCTATCGCCTTTGCCCGCAGTCCCATGTCGGCAGCCAATATCGGCTGGGATCTACAGGCCGCCTCAGAAGGACGCTTTGTGATGGGTTTGGGGAGTCAAATTAAAGCCCATAATTTACGACGTTTCAGCGTACCCTGGTCGCCACCCGCACCGCGCATGCGTGAATATGTGCAAGCCTTACGCGCTATTTGGGCCTGCTGGAAGGGTGACGGTAAGTTGGATTTTCGTGGTGAACACTATCAATTCAGCTTGATGACGCCGAACTTTATTCCAGAGAATTACGCGGCACCACCGCCTGCAGTGACCATGGCCGCTGTCGGCCCGGCCATGCTTCGGGTGGCTGGCGAAGTGTGTGATGGTGTACGCCTGCATCCCTTCTGTACGCGGGCTTACCTCGATAACGTGGTGATGCCAAAGCTGGAAGAGGGTATGGCGAAATCGGGTCGGCAGCGCGAGTGTTTTGAAATAGCCGGGGGTGGTTTTATTGCCTCTGGCCCCGACCAGCAGGCGGTCGATACAATGGTCGAATGGGTGCGTTACCGTTTGGCCTTTTATGCTTCAACTCCTGCCTATTGGCCGGTGTTGGCTGAGCACGGGCTAGAAGATCTCGGTCAAAAGCTCAATACTATGACCAAAGCTGGTGAATGGGACAAAATTGCCGCTGAAATTCCCGATGATATGGTGCGTCTTTTTGCCGCCATTGGGCGTCACGACGAAATTGCCAGTGTTATTGAGCAGCGCTTTGGCAATGGCTCTGATGCCATCTTCGCCAGTATTGCCACGGCGGTACCGGCAGACTTTCCCCCCGGGCTAGTGCAGGACATTCAGCGCATCCCCGTTAAATTCAAAGGCTTTTTCAGCCATTAATGTTGGCATTAAAAAACGTTTATAAGGAATACCTATGTCTTTACCCCTCGATACAACCATGCGATTTGGCTGGATGACCTCAATGGACAGTTCCGCTGCTGTGCGTGAAAGTACAGCTCTGGCTGATCGCATTGGCCTCGACTCTTTGTGGGTTGGCGACCATGTGGCTTTTGCCATCCCAATTATGGATCCGCTACTGCAACTGGCTCAGGCCGCAGCCTTGAGCGACCGTTTAACCTTTGGCACCTCGGTGTATTTACTCCCCCTGCGCCACCCCACGCCGGTAGCAAAACAGGTGGCGACACTGGATAGACTCTGCGATGGGCGATTGACCTTCGGCGTTGGTATTGGTGGCGAGTTTCCCAATGAATTTGCTGCCTGTGGTGTGCCAGTGAAAGAGCGCGGTGCGCGCTTAACGGAAGGCATGAAGGTACTGCGTAAATTATGGACGGGTGACAAGGTCTCCCACGAGGGCAAGTTTTTTCCTTTTAAGGATGTACAAATGCTACCCGCACCCGTTCAAAAAGGTGGGCCTCCTATCTGGTGCGGCGGTCGTTCTAAGGCGGCATTAACACGAGCGGGACAGATGGCCGATGGCTATGTGTCCTATGTGGTCACACCGGAAATGTACAAAGAGTCACTCGATGTCATGGCAGCGGCAGCCGAGGCGGTTAACCGCGAGGTCGAGCGTTTCGACACCGCCCACCTCTTGTTTTTCCGTATTGACGATAGTTTTGAAAAGTCCTGGGATGTGGCCACCGAGCACTTGAGCGAGCGCTATGCCAGTGACTTCCGCGGCCCGGCGAAGAAGTATTGTGCCTTGGGTCGCCCGGAAGATCTGGCGGAAAAAATTAACGCCTTCCGCGCAGCCGGTGTGCGCCACATCATTGTCGACCCTGTGAGCCCGCCCGGTGAGCGCAGGGAGCAAGTGGAACGCTTTGCTGAAGAGGTAGTCCCACTGCTGAAATAAACGGCAAGTGTTGACGGGCTCTCTACCCTGAGTGCTTTACCATGAGTGCTCGTAATGCACCGGTGGTGGCAACCCCAGAAACTCAAAAACGATATCTTTAGTGGCGGGGTCGGCCAGTATTGAATGGTGGCTGGTACCTGGCAGGGTGGCACACTTGGCACCGTTAATGGCGTTGGCAAGGGGCTCGACCGGACCGCTAAATTCATCGTGCTGGGCGCCGAGTACCAGCGTCGGCACGGTCACTTTGCTGAGAAGCGCCTGTTCCAGCTTTTGCCCGATGCCGTGGGTGCAGGCAGCCAGTGCTTTGTGGTCGCTGTGGGTGGAATCAACAAAGGCACGGAAAGAAGCGGCGGCTTGATCTTCAATAGCCCATGGCTCATCGCTGAGCAGAGCCTGGGCCATGATTTCGGGGTCGTGCTGCTCCAGTAACAAGCTCTCGCCAACCCCGATTAATACCGCTGCGGCTAGTCGGTCACTGTGGTGCAACAGTAAATGCAAAGTAATGCGTGCGCCCATGGAGTGGCTAATGACAGGCGCTTTGGCGATATCGAGGTGGTCCATCAAGCGTAGTAAATCACCGGCCATGGTGTCGATGGCGTAGTCTTCTGGGGCGTAGCATTTTTGGCTTTCACCGTGACCTCGCTGGTCAAATAAGACGGCTTCTCGTTCGGCTTGCATTAACGTGCCCTGCCAGTCGGCAGCGAGCCAGGCCTGGCGACGGTTAGCGGCAAAACCGTGGGCGAGTATCACCGGGTCTCCGGTGCCCCAGCGCTCGTAACACATTTCGACACCTTGAGAATCAAAGACTGGCATTGGAAGGATGCTCCTATTATTTTTAGCGTGGCGTTAAGACTAACCAGACAGCGGAGAACTGCCAAGTTTTTCTCAGACTATGTTGTACACCGTCAAATAACGGGAGGCTTGCCAGTGACGCAGGGGTTATGCATTTTTTTTGCCGGCGATACTTTCTGACAAGAGCTTGTCGTATAGTGGCCGACCACAAAAAACACTTATAAGAGGATATTGTTATGTTGGGAGTTATCGCAACACTGACTATTCAAGAGGGCAAACAGGAAGGTTTTGAGGCGCTAATGCGTGATCTGGCCGCTCAGGTTAAAGCCAAAGAAGCGGATTGCACGTTCTATGAATTGCATAAAACCGATGATGCGACGGTTTACATTATGCTGGAACAGTACACCAGCCAGGCCGCTTTTGATGCTCATGGTAAAACCCCACACTTTCAGGAGCTAGGGGGTCGTTTGGGTGATTTTCTGGCCGCTGCTCCAGATATTCAGGTTCTACAGGGCGTTAATTAAGCGATTGAAACGAGATCTGGATGTGGGCCTGTTGGCCCCACATTCCTTTTATTACGGCATTTTGTTATTACAACGAGCACTACAGGACATTAATTATGGCTGAATTATTAAGCCCCGAGATTAAGGCGTGTATTGGCCAGGCCAGCCCCTCAATCCATGTTGAAGTCACGCGTCGGGATTTACGGAAGTACGCAGTTTCTACCGGTCAAAAGGCTAAGAAATATCTCGATGGCGATGTTGCCCCCCCACTGTTTCATTTTGGCTATGCGATGGAAATATTGCCCGTCGATGAATTGCGCAAAGACGGTATTGCCGAAGATAAATTGATCCCCGAATTGCCCCTCAAACGCTTGATGGCCGGTAGCTCAGACACGGTTTATCACCGTCCTATTCATGCGGGCGATAAATTGGTGGTCACTCGCAAGCTCAAAGACCTCTACGAAAAAGAGGGCCGCACCGGGCCACTGATTTTTGTGGTCACCGAGGTAGTGGTTGAAACTGAGGCCGGTGAGCCGGTATTGAACGAAACCACATCTTTGATTGCGAGGTGATCTATGCTGAATTTTGACACGATAAAGGTGGGTGACGCACTGCCCAGCCGCGAGCACACGGCGAACATTGTGCAATTATTTATGTACAACGCAGCGATCTGGAACCCCCATCGCATTCACTTCGACCACGCCTATGCCACGGAAGAAGAAGGTTATCCGGGTATTGTTCTCGATGGTCCCCTGCAGGGCGACTGGATTGGCCAGGTCGTTACTGACTGGATTGGTGACGACGCTACCTTGGTGTCTTTCGGTTATACCAACCGGCGTGCCGCTATGCTGGGCGAAACCATGACGGCGGGTGGTAAGGTCGAAGAAAAAAATGAGCAAACCAGAGAAGTCAAAGTCAGTCTGTATTTGCAAAATGGCGAAGGCGAGGTGACCATTCCCGGTCATGCGGTTGTGCGCTTCGCTTAAATCGTAGTGATTACCTGGGCAGCGTTAGTTTGCTCAGGTAATCTCTTCTTAATTTTACTGTCTCGCAACATTGCTCTTTTTAATGGCTCTATAAAGCTGAATTATTCCCCGATCTAGCCTTTATTATTTGAATCCAAGTTGTTTTGTTTCTACCGGTCACGATTAATTATACTGACTGCCTACAGCAGGAAAGGCTTGCCATTGCGTTTTTTGTCTCGTGAAAATACCTCTATTATCAAAGGCTTGCTGTATTTATAGGTTCCTCCTTGTAAGTTTTTTCATGGTTTAAATTCATTAAAATCTTATTTTTGATGTCCTTAAGCTGTTGATTTATGTCAATGTATTGCGGCAAAATCAAAGCTTTATATCAGTGACGGCAGAAATACGATGACACAACAAAATACTTGTGATGTATTAATAAAAAATGCCCTCGTTTTTGACGGCAGCGGTAATGCGCCTGTAACTGAAGATCTAGCCATTCTCAATGGCAAGGTTCTTAAGCGCGGTGCCAACTTGCAGTTCGAAAGCGTGGGAGAAACAGTGGATGCAACGGGCATGTGGTTGACGCCCGGCCTCCTTGATATTCACACTCATCTGGATTTAGAAGTTGAGGTGAATCCTGGGTTAGGTGAGGCGGTGCGGCATGGCACCACCACCGTATTGCTGGGCAATTGCTCTCTGGGTGTCGCCTTTGGTTCCCAGGAGAAAAATGGTGAGAGCCCGATTGTCGACTGCTTTACCCGTGTGGAAAACATGCCAAAGAAAGTTCTGCGCCAGTGTATTGAAAAGATCACCTGGGACAATACCGCAGACTATATGGATCACTTTTCGGACCTGCCCCTGGGCCCCAACGTCGCTGCTTTTGTGCCGAATTCAATGTTGCGCATTGAAGTCATGGGCACTAATGATTCGATTAGTCGACCCTCTACCGATGCCGAAAAGAAACAAATGCAGACCATCATGAGCGATTGTATGAGCCAGGGTTACATGGGCTTGTCCACCGATCAAATTGTCTTTCACTACATGGCCAACGAGCCTAATAAGAACAAGCGTATACCCACACACTTTGCCGAAGATGATGAATTGCGTCCAATGTTGGAAATTGTGCGCAAAAAAGGGGGCATTTGGCAGACTAACCCCGACGGGGAAAAAATGGTACGCACCTTGAAACGTTTTTTCTGGTCTTGTGCCCGCTTCCGAAGAAAGCCTCTGAAAATATCGGCTCTGACCGCTGTGGATTTTGTTTCCATTCCCGGTGTCTGGAAGAAAATGCTCAAATTGGGCAGGGTGATTAACTCGAAGTTGCTGGGCGGTAAAATCCACTTTCAGGCCCTCGGTGGTGGTTTTCGTATGTTTTCCGATGGCATGATTTCCCCAGTGTTTGAAGAGCTGGAATCAACCCGTGAAATTATTGCCTGCGAAGTTGACCAGCCGGAGGAGCGTCAAAAGCTGTTTAATGACCCGGGCTGGCTAGCCCGTTTTGACGCCGACTGGAAACGCATGACAGCAACAGACGTCGATCTCACTAAGCTGGGTGGCAATAAAGATGCCGCTACTTTTCAAATGGACTTTGAAAAAATGTATTTTTCCGACTGCGCTGTGCCCAGCTGGAATGGTGACTCTCTGGCGACGGTGATGCGTCGGCTGGCCAAGTTCCATGCCAGTGGCGGCAAAGAAGGTGCAAAAGATGCGGCTGAAGCTGAAGAATTTGCCAAATTTCCACCCGAAACAGATGACCAAAAAGAATTCTGGTTACAGGGTATGCGTCTTTACGACATGGGTTTTCGCTGGTGGTTTGATGTGGCTAACCTCGATGAAGATATTGTTGAAGAAATTCTGTTTGACCCTAATGCGCTGCCGGGTTTTAACGACTCCGGTGCTCATTTGACCAACCTGTCATTCTACGACGGCAATCTTGGCACCCTGCGTATTGCACAAAAACGGGGAGATATGCGTGTGGCTCATGCGGTACACCGTTTAACCCGCGAAGCTGCCGAGTTCTTTAATCTGGATGTTGGTTCTATTGAACCCGGTGCTCAGGCGGACATTGTGTTGATTAACCCCGAAGAGCTGAAGAAGCACGATATGAACGACAGCCGCCAAAAAATCTATCACGATCTGTTTGGTCAGGATGTGTTAGTTAACCGCACTGATGGTGTGGTGGAGCAGGTTTACATTAAAGGTGTTCGCGTCTGGGAAGATGGCAGCACTTATACTCCGGCTTTGGGTACCCAAACCTTGGGTAGAGCTTTAAGGGCCAATGCTTAATTTGGCGGTTTAGCAGTAGTCATTGTGCGAAGCACTGTGTAAATTTTTAGCAGTGTTTTTGACAGTGTCTTTAAGAAGGCGAGCTCACGGGCTCGCTTTTTTGTGGGTGGTTATATTTGTGAAGGCCTATATTTGTAGCTGATTTCAGAAGAGATTTTGTGTGGGGCTTGAACTCTCCTAGCTTTTTAGCAGGCTTTTTGCCGCTTAAGAACTAACTAAAATTGCGGCTCTAACGCACTGCAGTACCCCTTTACTATAGATTCCATCCAGTAATGCACTGCTAGCGCGATAGGAAAAGCGCCGCTCAGCCAGGTCATCTTGAGCCAGCAGGGCATCTTCTATATTGGCGATATCGTTAGGACTGAGTTCAGCGAGACCGCTGAGTACTTCGTCGCTCTCAAGGCTGCCTTCCTCAATCAGCTTGGCAAGGTGATGATAGAGTTGTTGTTCCGAGAGACCACGTTGTTGAACGATTTGCTCGGCACTCATACCGGTGCGGCACAGGGCGAGTACTTCGTGCTGTTCGTTTTCTTGTGCTTGTTGAGGCGATGTATCCGGGCCTTGTTCGTGCTCGCGGATAACCTCGATAAAGGCATCGCCGTAGCGTTCCATTTTCGCGGCACCGACACCACTGATGTCGAGCATTTGTTGCCCATTGATAGGTCGATGACTGAGCATTTCCATCAAAGTGGCATCGTGAAAAATCACATAGGGCGGCACCGATTGTTCGTCGGCCAAGGCTTTTCGACACTGGCGCAGGGCTTCCCACAGTGCTTTATCTGCTTCGGCAATATTGTGTTTGTTGCGCGCTTTGCGGGAGCCACTGGCTTGTAGAACACTTTCTTTCGCTTCGCGACGCAGCGATATCATCTCTTCACCCCGTAACAGGGGTCGGGCTTTTTCAGCCAGGCGCAAGCCGCCAAAACCACTAACATCGACACTCAAAAACCCACGGGCAACCAACTGGCGAAACACCGAACGCCACTGATTGGTGTCGAGTTCTTTACCGATGCCGTAGGTCGATACTTGCTGATGGCCGAACTGCGTCATTCTGTCGTTCTCTTTACCCAATAGCACATCGACCAGGTGATTGACGCCGAAGCGCTGTTCGGTGCGATACACCGTGGACAGGGCTTTTTGCGCGGCGACGGTGCCGTCCCACAATTCAGGCGGTGTCAGACAAGTGTCGCAATTGCCGCATTGCTCGGGAGCATCGTCGCCAAAGTAGTGGAGCAGGGCGTGTCGGCGGCAGCTGGTGATTTCACACAAGCCGAGCATGGCGTCGAGGCGATGGCGCTCGATGCGTTTGTGCTCGTCGTTGCCATTGGAGTCATCGAGCATTTGTCGCAGCTTAATCACATCTTGCAGGCCGTAGACCATCCACGCCGTAGCAGCTTGGCCGTCGCGCCCGGCTCGGCCCGTTTCCTGATAATAGGCTTCGAGACTTTTCGGTAGATCGAGGTGGGCGATAAAGCGCACATCGGGTTTGTCGATGCCCATACCAAAGGCGATGGTGGCGACAATAATCACTTTCTCTTCACGCAAAAAACGCCGCTGATTCTCCTGGCGTTTATCGGCGCTAATACCAGCGTGGTAGGGCAGCGCTTTAAAACCTTCATCACACAGCCACTCGGCGATGGCTTCAACCTTTTTGCGCGACAGACAGTAGACAATACCGCTGTCGTGTTCGTGTTCGCGGCGTAAAAAGCGCAATAACTGCTGGCGAGGGTTTTGCTTAGTGGCGATGCGGTACTGGATATTAGGTCGGTCAAAGCGGCTAATAAATTGCTGCGCTTCGCTGAGTTGCAGGCGCGAGATAATTTCTTCGCGGGTGCGCTGGTCAGCAGTGGCGGTGAGGGCGATACGCGGAACGTGGGGGAAACGCTCGTGCAGTAAGCTCAGCTGCAAATAGTCGGCGCGAAAATCGTGGCCCCACTGGGACACGCAGTGAGCTTCGTCGATAGCAAACAGAGCTAAATCGATGCGCTCAAACAGAGCTAGAGTGGTGGCTTGAATTAAGCGCTCCGGGGCGACGTAGAGTAAATCTAACTCGCCATTGAGCAGTTGCTGTTCTATCGCTTGCTGGCGCTGGTAATCGAGAGTCGAGTTGAGAAAGCCCGCACGCACACCGAGCTGTGTCAGGGCGTCGACCTGGTCTTGCATCAATGCAATAAGGGGTGAGATGACAATGGCGACGCCGGGTCGCAACAGGGCGGGCAGTTGGTAGCACAGAGATTTGCCGCCCCCAGTGGGCATTAACACCAGGGCGTCGCGCCCCTCTACTATTTCGTCAATAATCGCTTGCTGGTCACCGCGAAAGTGGGCGTAACCAAAGGTTTTCTCAAGTACAGTTTGGGCATTGATAGTCATGGGTGGCGATTATAGAGACTTCTCAAATCAGAGGCTTCCATAATTATGGTGGTGTTTTATCGAGAGCGGGTTCTTATTGCCACCAGATTAATGGGCTAGTCGTCAGTTGATGGATCTAGCGCACCTACTTTTGCCAAAATATGTTGCCATTGCTCGGGCGTGTTGGCATTGAGAAACTCTTCATTATCAATAGTGTGTGAAAAGCTATTCAGGCGTCGACCGGCCGTGTCACGTAGAAAAGCGGCGATGGACAGGTCGTCGGGATTCCTGGCGCGCTTATTGAGTGCTTCTCTAACAGTCGTCGTAAACGGTAAATACAGAGGGAAGATGTGTTGGCCAAGGATAGCAGGTCGGTTTGACTCCCCTTCTATGGGGTCAGTAGCAAGGGCATGAAATAGCTGTAAAGTTGCGGCACTGAGCAAAGGCATATCGACGGGGATAATCAACGCTCGTCGCTCGGGGTAACGTTGACTTAAGGTGTAGAGCGCGCCGAGGGGGCCAAGCTGAGGTATGTCGTCATTCAAGTAGCCCGGTGTATTGCGGCAAATCACGATTTCGTCAATGCCAGTTTGCAGTAGTTTGGAATGCATATACTCGAGTAGCGTCGTACCCGCGATGGGCAACGTGGCTTTGTCTACACCCATGCGGGAGGACTGGCCGCCCGCAAGAATAACACCGAGTAGTTTCTGCTGATTGACGTTCAAATGGGGCGCGCTCAAATCGGATCCTGCCAGCGTTCGGCAGCTTCGTTATCACTACAGCGTGAGGCCACCCAGCGTTCGCCGTCGGGCGTAGTTTCCTTTTTCCACAAGGGCGCTTTGATTTTTAAGTAATCCATCAAAAATTCGCAGGCTTGAAAGGCTGCGCCTCGGTGAGCGGCGGTGACACCGACAAAGACAATGGGTTCGCCAGGCTTTAAGGCACCGACGCGATGGATGATAATTAAGGGGCCGAGATCCCAGCGCTCTCGCGCCTCGATGACGATGTCTTCCAGCGCTTTTTCTGTCATCCCCGGGTAGTGTTCGAGAAATAAGGTATTCACTGGGTCGTCAGTTTGATCGCGCACCAGGCCGACAAAACTCACTAGCGCGCCACAGGTGGTGGTTGACTCACTCAATTGGCGGGTTAGCTCACCCGGATCAAAGGGCGTAGCCATAATCTTGATGGTGGTGATGTCGCTCGACGTACTCACTGCTAGTCTCCGAGGGTTCGTTCGGTTGGTATTGTATTACGATTGTTCAATCGCTACCTGTGGGGCTTCTTATGTCTAGGTGACTGAGGGAGAGATTCTAGTGTGGCAAGTACTATCATTATCATCTGTGGAGGTGTCGTTGAAATCTCGACAAAGGCTTGCTTAATCACGGGCTTTAAATGGTTGAGCGCCAGAGACAATTAGCCATATCACGTTGTAACAACAATTAGAGGCATTGAGAATGAGCACGAATGAGGCAATAAAAAAACCGGTACCTCCTTTTAGTCGGGAGGAGGCAGAGCAAAAGGTGAGAATGGCGGAGGATGCCTGGAACTCTCGGGCCCCTGAGAAAGTTGCCCTGGCTTATACCGAAAATAGCCGCTGGCGTAACCGCCATGAGTTTATTGAAGGGCGCCAGCAAATCGTGAAGTTTTTACAGCGTAAATGGGCGACAGAGCATGAATACCGTTTGATTAAAGAGCTGTGGTGCCATGACGGCAACCGTATTGCCGTGCGCTTTGCCTATGAATGGCATGACAATAACCATAACTGGTTTCGCGCCTACGGCAATGAAAACTGGCAATTTAGTAGCGCCGGCCTAATGGAGTATCGTCACGCCAGCATTAATGATCTAGCGATTAGTGAAGACGAGCGTTTGTTCTACTGGCCTCAGGGTAGACGCCCTGATGACCACGCGGGTTTGAGCGAGTTAGGTTTGTAATGGGGAAGTATTTTCGGTAACTAAAGAATTCTGCGAACAGGCAAACTCAAAAAACCATACAGGCGTTGCTTGCCAGAGGTTTTCATTGACGAGGTGTACGTTAACGGCGGATTGAGAGGTAGTGGCTGGCTGATTATCACGATGAGTAAGAAGTACCAGCAGGCTAGGCGTTGTCATATTGTGTACGACTTTTATCAGTGTTCGCAGCGCTTTTCCAAGTCTTCGTCCAGAGCACTGTCAACCCTCTTCAGTCCCCAGTACAAAACCTGGCGTCCGTTTGTGTTGTGTCAAATAGTGGTGTGAGTTTTAGTTTGCCGTATCCCCTTTACTGGAATAGCGAATATCGATGATTAAATAATCATGACTTTCCCTGTGTAGCGTGAAGACCATTTCATCATAGCCATTTTCTAAGGTTATTCAGGCGCCAACGCAAACTTCCTGAGTTGCTGTAATTCATCGCGTAACTGTTTGCCCCCTCATCGGGAATGTAGGGGCTGGAGAGTTTTCGGGGTAGTCGATAGCGGCCCATAAATATCCTGAATGCGACTCGTTGGTAAGTGGCTGAGAAGGCTCATCCGCCCCGACGTACCTGGCTTCCAAGCCGATGTACCTAAATGATTTGATGCGAAAATTTGTCACAGCGGCTGGTAATTGGTTAACATGAGTTGTAATGTTATATCGTAACGCTTAATCAATGCAGCCGGTTTCATTCGGGATGTTTTCATTTATACGTCACGGCTGGCAGGGCATTCGCTTTGACCAGAGCACCTTAGAAGAACAATAGTGTTTTATTCCGGTTTTCAGCAAGCCGGTAATCTGTTAATTATTATTGAGGAAGAAAAATGGAAAAGGAAAAACTTTTAACCCTAGTCACGAATAAAGCGATGACGAAGGGCTTTGAATCTATGACGAATGTATTGCCCTCAGCTCCTGGTCCATTGACCTTTGTGGGGCCAGGTAGTACAGAGCAATTATGTGTTCATATTAGTGAGCTCAATGTATCAAAAATCCTCGTTGTTACCGACAAGCCCCTGCTTGAACTAGGTGTTGTCGCAAAGGCTACCGATGTGCTTAAGCAGAAAGGTGTTGAGGTCATCGTGTTTGATGGTGTTTTACCTGATCCAACATTGGACCTTATTGAAGAGGGTCTGGCTATACAGTTGAAAAATAGCTGTGATGCAATTTTGGCCATAGGTGGTGGTTCTTCAATCGATACGGCGAAAACTATCGCTGCTGCTGCTACGAATGGCGGTAAACCACAAGAGGTCGTGGGTCAAGACACCGTCAAAAATGATCCCGTTCTCTTGTTTGCAATCCCAACCACATCGGGTACAGGCTCAGAAGCAACGTTTGGTGCGGTAGTTTCTGACCCGGTCACTCACGAGAAATTTTTAATCATCGATAATAAAATTATACCGAAGGCGGTTGCACTTGACCCGGATTTGATTACCGGCTTGCCGCCTTCAATTACTGCGGCAACAGGTATGGATGCTCTGACCCATGCTATTGAATCCTGGATAGGCACATGGGCAAATCCGGTTAGTGATGCTTATGCCAAGCAATCCATAGAAATGCTCTTCAATCATTTACCGACCGCATTTGCTGATGGCAAGAATATTGAAGCCCGTGAGCAGGTCTCGGTCGCCGCTTATTACGCCGGTATTGCCATCAATACCGGTTTCGTGGGTTATGTACATGCCATTGCTCATCAATTGGGTGCCTGGTACGGAACACCCCATGGGTGGGCAAATGCAGTGGTTTTACCTGAAGTGCTACGCTTCTCAAAGGAAAAAATTGAAGACCGTTTGGCTGAGCTGGCTGACATGCTCTCCCTGGGTTTGCCCAGTGATTCTGTTAGTACAAAAGCAGATAAGATTATTGAAGCCATTGTGCAACTTAACGTGTCATTCGGTATTGGTACTACTCTTGAAGCCATTAAGGATTCAGATGTTTCTGCAATTGCCACGCGAGCTGTAAAAGAAGGCTCGTCTATGCCTGTACCTAAGATGATGGATCAAAGTGAGTGTGAAGCTTTAATTCGCCGTTTAATGGTTTAGTTTTAGAGCTTTGACAGGATAAAAGAGAGCTTCATTTTTCTTCTGAGCGGTTCACCCGGTTAACTGGGTTCCTGGAAGAATGACCGAATCTTTATATTTTCAGGGCGGTTTAATTCCTTTTGCGGAATTAAGCCGCCTTTTTACACTGTGTGGCCTTATCGTATAAGACTATATTTAAGGGTTTATTTTAAACTGCCGCTTAAAGATCGTTTTAAGGCTCTTCTGGCAGTGAATAATGAATGTCGATGATCGTATATTCTCGGATTGTATTATTCAGCTTAAAGACTATTTCATCATCAAGGTTTTTACCGATTAGCGCTTTGGCTAAAGGTGAGTCAACACTGATATAGCCTTTGCTGGTATCGAGTTCATCGGCTCCGACAATGCGATAGCAGGTATTTTCACCATCATCATTTTCTAAGGTTATCCTGGCGCCAAAGTACACCTTGCTAGTATCTTGCGGTATGCGGTCGACGATGGTGACATCTTCAAGCCTGTTGGTGAGGTAACGCACACGGCTGTCGATTTCTCGCAATCGACGTTTGCCATAAATGTAATCCCCGTTCTCTGAACGATCACCATTCTTGGCAGCTTCGTGTACCACGGCTGTCACCTGGGGACGTTCGACCTTCCAGAGTTGTCGCAATTCATCGCGCAATTGCTTGGCGCCCTCACCGGTAATGTAGGGGCTTGAAGGTGCGCGGGGTGGTCGGTAGCGGCCCATAAATACGACTAAGCGTTCTCTTTGAGGGATGTTGGCGACGGTAGAGAAAAGCCAAAAACGTCGCTGTAAAACTGTAGTTCCTCAAGCAATGCTCGCTCAGTGTTTTCCGCCTGTCGAAAGCCGTGTCCTTCACCTTTAAAGGGGACGTACTTTACTTTAAGCCCTTTTTTATCGAGTGATGCAACCATGGCCTCGGCCTGTTGTGGCGGCACGACTTTGTCGTCGAGACCCTGAAAGAAGACTACTGGGCAATTTAATTGCTCGATATGGTTAATGGGCGAACGCTGCTGATAAAGTGCTTTCTCGGCGGGGTAGGGGCCAACAAGGGTATCGAGATAGCGCGATTCGAATTTGTGCGTGTCACGGGCCAGTGTCTCCAGATCGCCAATACCGTAATAGCTGGCACCGGCTTTAAACAGGTCGTGAAAGGCGAGGGCGGCGAGCACAGTGTAGCCCCCGGCACTGCCGCCACGAATCAGAATGCGCTCGGGGTCGGCTAGGCTTTGATCAATAAGATGCTGGGCACCGGCCACGACATCATCGACATCTTTGATACCCCAGGCACCATCCAGGGCTTGCCGGTAGGCTTTGCCATAGCCGGTACTGCCGCGATAATTGACATCGAAAACGGCGAAACCCCGGCTGGTCCAGAATTGTATTTTCAGGTTGAAGCCGGTCGATGTGGCACCGGTTGGTCCCCCGTGGCACATCACCAGCAGGGGTGGTTTTTCGGCAGTTATGGCGTGTGAATAAGCCGTATTACAGGGCGGATAATAAAAGCCGTGGGACTCTTCGTTATCACTTGTCGGGTAGGTAATGGCCTGTGGCTGTGAGTAATTACCTTCGTCGATGGGCAGAGCGGCGAATTGGTGAACGATTTTATGTTGGCCGGTGCAAGTATTCAGTTCAACCAGGCAGCCACTTTGTGAAGGGGATGCGCCGATAAACCAGACGCGATTCCCTTTGCTGATAAGCGCAGACATTTGTGTAAACGGTAGGTCGATAGCTTTCAGCTGCTGTGTTTCTTCAGTAATTAAAGCCAGGTGCCAACAACCGTTTTCGGTATAGCAGGCGACAATATTATCGCTCTCACAAAAGCCATAGGTCGACATGCCCAATGTCCACAAAGGCGTTGCGAACTCCACTGGCTGTGGGCATATTGCCTGGACATTGTTTTCGATTTCACCAGTATCGATGTAGCGATAAATGTTCCACCACTCACTGCGGTCTGACACAAAATATAAATCGCCAGCGGGCGACCACTGAGGCTGAAAGATCGATTCGTCACAGCCCCCGGCTATCTTTTCAGGGCTGGACAATAAGCCCTCGCCGGTTAATTCGGCTAACCACAGCTCACTACCTTGCCACGGCATTTGCGGGTGCTGCCAACTTATCCAGCTGAGTTTTGAGCCCCTGGGGCTGAGGCGTGGGAAGGCATAAAAATCGGCGCCGCTGTGTAATTCGATAAATTCGTGAGGGGCGTTGATAGAGAGCGCGGCAATAAAGTTACGGGGCTCGCTTTCACTGTCGCTGGCCTGTTCGGCGACACAAATCAAACGTTGGTGTTGGCTGTCGAAACAAAAATCGGCAAAACGAAGATTCTGATGTGCGGGGCTGATGGCCTCGGGTGTGGCCTCTTTGCTTTGCGTGTCGAGCCGATAGATACGCTGATCGCTCTGTTCGCAGAAAAATAAAATACCGGCAACAACAATATAAGGTGTGCCACCGTATTCATGTACCCGGCTGCGGGCACTAAAGGGCGCGGGCAGTACATCGGTTTTTTTGCCATTGGCGTCGAGCCTGACAATGGCACTGCGGCCACTCTCCTCAGGCCGGGCTTCCAGCCAGTAAAGGTCATCACCATCGCTGCCATTATCAATAAGGGGTGCATCGATTGCGGGCGCCGCACTGGCGACCTGCCGAGCGCTGATGGGCGATAGCCAGCTGCCGTAGGGGGTGTTGTGTGTTGCTGTGTTGTCCATTTAGCCGCCCGCCAGCTTCACGGTATAACCCTCTTTAGTCAGCAGGTCTTGCAACTTTTCTCTATGGTCGCCCTGTATCTCGATAATGGCATTTTTTACCGAGCCGCCAGAGCCACAACTCTGTTTTAGTTTTTTTGCCAGGGCTTTTAATTCAACCTCCGACAGGGGGACACCGCTAATGGTCGTCGCCGCATTGCCCTTGCGGCCGCTGGTTTCACGGCGAATGCGCACAATGCCATCGCTCGTTGGCGTGTCGGCTGGTTCACTATCGCTGGTTTTAATACGGCCTTTGTCGGTGGAGTAAACCAGTCGGGAGTTCTTTTTCATGGTGTTATCGTCAACTTTATAACGGGGCTTTAATAGGGCTATTAATGGCGCTTCGATTAAAAGAGCGCTGATTAAGGTAGCAGAACAATTTTGCCAATATGGGCATTGCTTTCCATCAACTCATGGGCGGCACTTGCCTCACTCAGCGCAAATGTTGAGTGAATCACCGGCTTAACCGTACCCGCATTTAATAATGGCCAAACCTTGTCTTTCAAGCCTGCCGCAATGCGGCGCTTGCTTGCCAGCGCTTGACTGCGCAGGGTTGAGCCGGTGAGTACCAGCTGTTTAAGCATAACCGCGCCAAAATCAACCTCAGCCTTTGAACCGCGCAAAAAGGCGATAGACACAATGCGAGCCTTAGGTGCTGTGGCTTTAATATTTTTCTGTATATAGTCCCCGCCGATCATATCGAGAATGACATTGGCGCCTTTGGTGTTTTCTTTAATGCCTTTCACAAAGTCTTCATCGTGATAATTAAAGGCTTTCTCGGCCCCCAGTTCTTCACAGACACGACACTTCTCATCGCTGCCCGCCGTGGCAAATACCCTTGCACCAAAGGCTTTGGCTAATTGAATGGCGGTGGTGCCGATACCGCTCGTGCCACCGTGCACAAGAAAAATATCACCGGCTTGCAATTCAGCCCGCTCAAACACGTTGTGCCACACGGTAAAAAAAGTTTCCGGCAGGGCTGCGGCCTCCACCATCGACAAACCCGTGGGTATGGGCAGGCAAACCGACTGATCGGCCACGGCATAGTCGGCGTAACCACCGCCATTAAGCAGTGCACAGACCTTGTCACCAACAACCCACTGACTAACCTTCTCGCCGCAGGCGACGATTTCACCAGCGGCTTCAAGCCCGAGCAAGTCAGAGGCACCGGGCGGTGGCGGATAAGCCCCCTTGCGCTGAATAACATCGGGCCGGTTAACACCGGCGGCGGCGACTTTAATTAACACCTCTTCCGGGCCGCATTCGGGCAGCGGGCGTTCACCCAGAGCTAATACCTCGGGACCGCCGGGGCTGGTGATTTCAATACATTGCATGGTTGCTGGGGTCATTTCAGATCTCTCCCTGGAAAGGCTTAGGTTACAAGTGGCTCGAGTGTGCCAATTATTTCAGTTTGAAAGCAATAAACCAATAACGCAAAGAGAGACCTGACGATTGACTGTTTCTCCAAGGTCTATTGCCACGGGTTGACACAATCGGTAGTGGCGCGAAGGGTTTATACTCCGACACTTAATACGCTGTATAAGGTGATGAGTGATGAGCCAGCCGATTTCAAGTTCAGAGAACCACGCGCCGTTGCGCAACGATATTCGCACCCTGGGGAATTTGCTGGGAGAGACCATTCGCGAGCAGGATGGCGAGGCGGTTTTCGCGCTGATAGAAGAGGTTCGAAGGTTGTCAAAGGCGGCGTCGGCGGGCGATGTTGGCGCCCAGCGGCAGCTTGAAGGCGTAATGGCGGGCATGGATGATGCGGCTTTAATTCCGGTGGTGCGCTCCTTTGGGTTAATGCTGAACCTGATGAATATCGCAGAGGAATACCACCGGGTGCGACGCTTGAGTGAGGCCAGCCACCGGGAGAGAAGTCATCGTAAATCTTTGCCACAGTTGCTCACGCATCTGGGTGAGCAGGGTATTTCGACATCGCGTATTGCCGAGACGCTAGAGAACCTGACCATTGAACTGGTACTTACGGCCCACCCGACGGAGGTTTCACGGCGCACGGTGAGCCAGAAATATGACCGTATTGCCGCTCATCTTGAAACCCTAGATCGGGTTAATCTCACCGCTTACAAACGCAATGGTATTAAACAGGCACTGCGCCGCGAGATCGCGTCGCTGTGGGCCACGGATGAAATACGCCACAATAAACCGACTCCGGTCGATGAAGCCAAATGGGGTATTACCACTATTGAGCAAACCCTGTGGTCGACGGTCCCGAATTTACTGCGCCAGCTGGATGCCAGTCTGCGAGAGCAGTTAGGGGAGGGCTTGAGTCTTGACGCGGTGCCGATTCGTTTTGCTTCGTGGATGGGCGGCGATCGGGATGGCAACCCGAATGTCACCGCTAAAACCACGGACGAGGTGTGCTGGTTGTCGCGCTGGCAGGCGGCGGAGTTATTGCAAAAAGATATTGAGCAGTTGCGCTCGGAGCTGTCCATGGCCAGTTGCAGCGATGCCTTGCGCGCCGCCGTGGGTGATCATCCAGAGCCTTATCGGCAACTATTGCGCGGGGTGCGGGATAAGCTGGTGCTGACCCGTGATAGCTTAAAGGCCCGGCTCGATAGTGAGCCGACGGTGGATGACAGCGCGATTTATGTCGATGTTGAAGACCTCAAGCAGCCGCTGATGTTGTGTTACGACTCTTTGCTGGATCAAGGGATGGGCACCATCGCCGATGGTCGCCTGACCGATATTATCCGCTGTGTGAATTGCTTTGGTTTGAATTTAACACCACTGGATATTCGCCAGGAATCATCGCGCCACGCCGAAGTGCTCGATGCGGTCACCCGCTACATCGGTGTTGGCAGCTATGCCCAGTGGAGCGAAGAAGAAAAGTTAGCGTTTTTAAGTGCCGAGCTAAAGCAACAAAGGCCGCTGATTCCCACGGCCTTTTTGAACCAAACCATCGACGCGGCATGGATTGATTCTCTTCACCAGGAGGTCGATTATTCCATCGACAGTGTTTACGAGGTGCTGCAAACCTGTCAGACCCTGTGCAAACATCCGCGCAGTAGCTTTGCCAATTATATTATCTCTATGGCTCACTCTGGCTCTGACGTGTTGGCGGTCATGCTGCTACAGCGAGAGGCGGGCATGTCAGAGCCCTTGCCGGTCATGCCGCTGTTTGAAACTTTGAGTGACCTGGAAAATGCACCGGGGGTGATCGACAATTTATTTCAGATTGACGGCTATGTCGAGGCGATTAGCCACTGCCAGCAAATTATGGTGGGCTATTCAGACTCGGCCAAAGACGCGGGGTTTTTAGCGGCTTCGTGGGCGCAGTATCAGGCCCAGGAAAAGCTGGTCGAGATTTGCCATAAGCATAATGTGCAGTTGCGCTTGTTCCATGGGCGCGGTGGCTCCATGAGTCGCGGTGGGGGGTCTGCCCACGATGCGCTGTTGTCACAACCCCCCGGCGCAGTCGAAGGTTATGTGCGCATTACAGAGCAGGGCGAGATGATTCGCTTTAAATTCGGTCTGCCCGGTATCGCTTTTCGAACACTGGAACTCTATACCTGCGCAACATTGGAAGCGACACTACTACCGCCGCCTAAACCATTGCCCCAGTGGCGGGCTTTGATGGATAAGTTGACCACCTGTTCGTTACAGAGTTATCGCAACGAAATCCACAACGTCGATTTTCTCGATTATTTTCATAAGGCAACACCGGAGCAGGAATTACAGCGCCTGTCGCTCGGTAGTCGCCCGGCAAAACGCAAAGCCAGCGGCGGCATTGAAAGCCTGCGCGCCATTCCCTGGGTATTCGCCTGGACTCAAACCCGTTTGCTCATTCCCGCGTGGCTGGGTTCTGACAGTGCCCTGCAAGCCGCCATCGAAGAGGGGGATCTCCCCCTGGTGCAATTGATGGCGGGGCAGTGGCCCTATTTTGCCTCGATTATCGACATGTTAGAGATGGTGTTGGCCAAAGCTGAACCCCAGGTGTCGGAATATTACGAGCAACGTTTGGTGGGCGAGAGGATGCAAACGGTTGGAGCACAGCTGCGCACTCGCCTGGCCAGTGTGGTCGCCGCAGTCAATGCCGTGCGAGGTTCGGAAAAACTGCTCCAGGGCAGCGCGGTGATACAGCATTCGATCAATGTCAGAAACCCCTATGTGATGCCCTTGCATTTTTTACAGGCTGAAATTATGCGTCGGCTGCGGGCAGAAGGGGACAGCGATACGGCATCGAAAGCGATTTATGAGCAAGGGCTGAAAATATCGATTACCAGTATTGCCGCAGGGATGCGCAATACGGGTTGAGGTGGATTGTTTTTATATTAAATGATGACAGACCGTTCGCTTTTTATAGGCCGCCTTTTTAACTTGCTTTCTATAGCCAGAACTGCAGCAACAAAAAGCCAATGCAAACAAGGGCACCGCAGGCTGGCATGGCCAGTGCCACGAAGTTACGGCGCAGGTCGCGCCAGTTGAGCCTAAGTAGAGCCAGGTTGACCAGGGTGAAGACGCATAAAATGGTGCCGCTGGTAGCCTGAGCCAGCGTGACGAGTGGCGCGAGCAGTGAGCCACTCAGTACTAAACAGCCGACTAATAAGGTGGCACTTAAAGGGGTTTGCCTGCGGGGGTGAACCTTGGCCAAAAAGCGGGGTGCCATGCTTTTTTTACCCATGCCGTAAAGCACCCGTGAAGCCATAATGATTTGTAGCAGGGCGCCATTGACCACAGCGACAATGCTGATAGCCGTCATCAGCACAACGGGAATAGCAGTGTTTTTTTCAACCACCATCACCAGTGGTGCTTTCGAGGCGGCTAGTTCTGGCAGCGGCACGGCGGCCAACGCACAGAGCGTGACGATGAAGTACAACAGACAAGCCGTGGCTAATGCGAGCAGAATGCCACGAGGCATATTTTTTTCGGGCTGCTTAACTTCTTCGGCCATGTTGACCATATCTTCAAAACCAATAAAAGCGTAGAAAGCGAGAAAGGCACCGGCGCCCATACCCTGCCAGGCGATGAGGTTTTCGGGTATCAAGGTGCTGTTTGTTGTGCTCAATAGCGCGGGTAATTTATCGGCACCGGCATAAATCACAAAGGCGAGGCCGAGCAACTCGAGTAGAGTGGTGGCGATCGCTACTGTTACCGATAACTTAACGCCCCAGGCAGCAATGCCGGTGAGTAGAATAATGAGTACTGAAATAGTCAGGCTGTCAGGTAGCGCCAAAAACACGGCGAAGTAGCCGCTAAAACCGCGGGCAATGGTGGCTGCTGAAACAATACCCGCAAAGACAATGGCATAACCCACTGCCGTGGACAGACTTTTCAGGGCGAAGGCCTGCTGAATGTAAACCGGCTCGCCGGCACTGACCGGATAAAGTCGTGACAAATGCCCGTAAGAATAAGCACTAAAGCTGACCACGAGTGCGGCAAGGATAAAGGCGAGGGGCATATGGCTGCCGGCAATATTGGCGACTTCGCCCACCAGTACATAAATACCGGCACCGAGAATAGTGCCTATACCGTAGAATGTAATCTGCGCCAGACTCAGGGTTCTTAACAGGGGCGTGGCATTGGGGCTTGGTGTTGTCATGGCGTGATAGTATCAGTCTGGTAGGCCTGAAATTAGGTTTAGCGTTGCTATTAGGTTTGGCGTTAGTGGCTTGGCATGAAGTCAATCCACTACGTTGATTTTACATGTCAGACAACAGGTGTTTCTTTAAAAGCGATGGTAATCGATTGATGCGTGGCATGAGAGCAAAAATAGCCTTGGTGATTTTTGGTACCGACACACCTGCCGGCAAGCTTTTTGATCTGTGCTTAATCTACGCCATTTTGTTGAGTGTCGCCGCCGTGGTGCTTGATTCGGTGATGAGCTTGCACACGCGCTTCGGCGCCTGGTTCTTTTATATTGAGTGGTTTTTTACCCTGCTATTTACGGTCGAATATTTTCTGCGTATTTATATTTCACCGCGGCCCCTGCGCTATATTTTCAGCTTTTTTGGCCTGGTGGATTTGATTTCTATCATTCCCTCTTACTTGGCGCTGGTGGTGACAGGGGCTAATTATCTTTTATTGATTCGCATGCTACGGGTGCTACGCGTTTTTCGTGTACTCAAGCTGGTGCGCTATATGGACGAGGCGAATGTCCTGATGCGCTCGCTGTATATGGCGCGGCGAAAAATTCTAGTGTTCTTCGTTACTCTCATAGTGCTGAGTTTTATTTTTGGTTGTTTGATGTTTGTGGTCGAAGGTCCCGAGCACGGTTTTACGAGCATTCCGAAAAGTATTTACTGGACCATAGTCACTATTACCACTGTGGGTTACGGTGACATTACACCGCAAACAGTGCTCGGCCAGTTTATTTCGACGCTGGCAATGCTACTGGGTTACTCGATAATTGCTATCCCGACGGGCATTATTACCGCCGAGCTGGCGAGTGAGATGGGCCGGTCGCGTGTGAATAGAAGTTGCCATAATTGTGGGCGTTCAGGTCACGAAAGCGATGCCGATCACTGTCGGTATTGTGGCGCAAGTTTGGCACCGAGGGATTCAAGCCGCGTTTGAATGTTCTAGTACGCTGTCTCGATAGGTATTAAAAGAAGAAGATAGGCGCCACTTTGTCGTTTACAAATTTGAGCTTTTCTTGAAGCGTCTTTGCCGTCGGTGTTTAATATGCGGCATAAAAGAACCGCTTTGAAGGCGCAATGGCATTGCTGTCGGGCGGAGATAAAACAAAAAGGGGACTTAATCATGGCTGAAAATTACGACGAGGTTTATCGCGCGTCACAGGCAAACCCTAGCGCTTTCTGGGGTGAGGCCGCCAATCTTGCCCACTGGTACAAGGCTCCATCGACTATCCTTGATGACGCTAACCCGCCTTTTTTACAATGGTTTCCCGACGGTGAAACGAATGCCTGTTACAACGCCCTCGACCGCCATGTCGCCGACGGACGTGGTGAGCAGGATGCATTAATATACGATAGCCCCGTGACTGGCACAAAACGGCGTTTTAGCTACCGTGAGCTGCTCGAGCGCGTCTCGATATTCGCTGGTGCACTGCGGGCAGAGGGCATTGCCAAGGGCGATAGGGTCATCATCTATATGCCAATGGTGCCGGAAGCCGCTATCGCCATGCTCGCCTGCGCGCGGATTGGTGCTGTGCACTCGGTGGTTTTTGGCGGTTTTGCGGCTAACGAGCTGGCGGTGCGCATTGATGATATCGCAGCGAAAATGGTAATCGCAGCATCCTGTGGTATCGAACCGGGGCGGCTGGTGCCCTATAAACCGCTACTCGATGAGGCTATCGAGCTCGCTAACCACAAGCCCAAAACGTGCATTATTTTGCAGCGTGAGCAATCGCGAGGCGAGATGCAGATGGGTCGTGATAAATGCTGGCATGAGCTAGAAGCGGTGGCTAATCCGGTCGATTGTGTGCCAATGCTGTCTACCGATCCGCTGTATGTGCTCTATACCTCGGGCACCACGGGTGAACCCAAAGGGGTGGTGAGAGATGTCGGGGGCAGTATCGTCTCCCTCAACTGGAGCATGCAGAAAGTTTACGGTGTCGCCCCGGGGGATGTGTTTTGGGCAGCCTCGGATGTTGGCTGGGTGGTTGGCCACTCTTATATCGTTTACGGCCCGCTGTTTAATGGTGCCACGACTATTTTATTTGAGGGCAAACCGGTCGGTACGCCAGACCCAGGCACCTATTGGCGGATTATTGCCGAGTACGGCGTGAAAGTATTTTTCACCGCCCCAACCGCATTTCGAGCCATTAAAAAAGAAGACCCGAAGGGTGAATATTTAAGCAAGTATGACCTGTCGAAATTTGAAAGCCTGTTTCTTGCTGGCGAACGCTGTGATCCGGATACTTTGAGCTGGGCGATAGACCAGCTGCAAGTGCCGGTTATCGATCACTGGTGGCAAACCGAATTGGGTTGGCCCGCCTGCGCTAACTGTCGCGGGATTGAGCTGCTGCCCGTAGTGCCCGGCTCACCCACGAAACCGGTGCCGGGCTTTGATCTTTGCGTGCTGGATGAACAGGGCAATGAAGTGGCGGCGGGTGATATCGGCGCGCTGGCGATCAAACTGCCTTTGCCGCCGGGATCATTTACCACCCTGTGGGGCAATGATGAACGTTTTGTGTCCTCCTACTTTAGAACTTTTCCCGGTTATTACGAAACTGGTGATGCCGGTTACATTGACGAAAATGGCTATGCCTTTGTTATGGCCCGCACAGATGATGTTATTAACGTCGCCGGTCACCGCCTTTCGACGGGTGCTATGGAAGAGGTGCTAACGGCCCACCCGGATGTTGCCGAGTGCGCCGTGGTGGGTGTTGCCGATGCTATGAAGGGTCAGGTGCCTCTGGGGTTTGTGGTACTTAACGACGGCGTTGACCGAGCCGATGCCGATATTTGTGCCGAAGTTGTGCAGCTGGTGCGAGAAAAGATTGGCCCTGTCGCGGCGTTTCGTCTCTGCGGGGTGGTTAAACGGTTACCAAAAACCCGGTCGGGCAAGATATTACGTGCAACGATGCGAAAAATTGCTGATGCCGAGACCTGGAAAATGCCGGCTACCATTGACGACCCCTTGATTCTCGATGAGATTAGTGAGGCGCTTGGTGCATTGGGTTATCCCGCAAAACCTGCTAGTTGAGTTCGGCTTACAAAGTGATTAGTTTTATAGTCGCTGGCGGGTCTGTTATTTATGGATAATTTCCATTATTGTGTCAGTCTGTTTACAGAAATTCGGCTGATAATGATTTACATTGCAGGCGTATTTCCGGTATAACATCGCGGTCTTTTTGTGTGTCAATATTTTTGACGGAATTCGCTAACGGCCCCGGGAGGGTTGAGGTTGAAGCCTACAAACATAAGTAATCCAGAATATTTTCATAAGGTTGTTGACTGCCAGCATGCCTGTCCAGCGCATACCCCTGTTCCCGAATACATTCGCCTGATTGCTGCCGAGCGTTATACCGACGCTTACATGGTCAATTGGGAATCGAATGTGTTCCCCGGCGTATTGGGTCGTACCTGTGATAGACCGTGTGAACCGGCCTGTCGACGGGGTCGAGTTGAGGAAGAACCTGTCGCGATTTGCCGTCTCAAACGTGTGGCTGCCGACAACAAAGATGATATTTCCACGCTGCTACCCGCCGCAGGTGCTTGCAATGGTAAAAAGCTGGCCTTGATTGGTGCGGGTCCGGCCTCGTTGACGGTGGCGCGGGATTTATCTCCCTTGGGCTATGAGATCCATGTCTATGATGAAAACGCCAAAGGCGGCGGTTTTATGCGTAGCCAGATCCCCTCCTTCCGCCTGCCCGAACAGGTTTTGGACGAGGAAGTGGGTTATATCACGGACAATAAAGCGGTCACCACTTTTTACAATACTCGGGTTGATAGCCTTAAAGCACTCCTCGATAAAGATTACGATGCTGTTTTTGTCGGTTCGGGTGCCCCGAAGGGGCGGGACCTGCCTGATTTGCCGGGTCGTAAAGAGGGTGATGACAGCATACACATTGGTATTGACTGGTTGGCCAGTGTGGCCTTTGAACATCGCGCCAGTGTTGGTAAAAAGGTCATTGTTCTCGGTGGTGGTAACACGGCTATGGACTGCTGCCGTACGGCGCGACGGATTGGCGGTGCCGATGTCAAAGTGATTGTGCGCAGCCCCTTTGCCGACATGAAGGCCTCGCCCTGGGAAAAAGACGACGCTGTCGCCGAAGACATTCCGATTATTGATAACCACACGCCACTGGAATTCGTTGTTGAAGAGGGGAAACTGGTTGGCATGCGTTTCGATAAAGTGCGTGCAGAATACGATAAGAAGGGACGCCGCAAATTAGTGTCGACCGGTGAAGAACCGGCTTTTTACCCCTGCGATGAAGTCCTGGTGGCAATTGGTCAGGAAAACGCTTTTCCCTGGATTGAGAGCGAAACAGATATTGAGTTTGATAACTGGGGGTTGCCCGAGCTCAATAAAAACACCTTTCAGTCGACCAATAGCAAGGTTTTCTTTGGTGGCGATGCTGCCTTTGGTCCTGAAAACATTATTACTGCGGTGGCCCAGGCTCATCAGGCAGCGATTTCTATCGACCTTTTTTGTCAGGGGGAGGATCTCAGTGTTCGCCCAGCTCCCAATACCAACCTGGTGAGCCAGAAGATGGGTATTCACGAGTGGAGCTACAGTAATGTCGTTGGCGATGATCTTCGTTTCAAGGTGCCTCACGCTGACAAATCGGCAGCACTGGGCGACAGATTGCTCGAAGTGGAGTTGGGGTTTTCGACTGAGACAGGCTTTGACGAGGCGCAACGCTGCTTGAATTGTGATGTGCAAACGGTATTTTCTGAGGCTCTGTGCATAGAGTGTGATGCCTGTACCGACATTTGCCCAACTGACTGCATTAACTTTATTAACAACGATGAAGAAGAAGTACTCCGCTCGCAGTTACGTATGCCGGCGAAAAATCTCGAACAAGATCTTTATGTTTCCAGTGACTTGCCGACCGGACGGGTAATGGTTAAGGACGAAGATGTCTGCTTGCACTGTGGGCTCTGCGCTGAGCGCTGCCCGACATCTGCCTGGGACATGCAGCAATTTCTTTACCAAGTTACCAAGGCATCTCAGATATGAAAAGCATAGAGGCAGTTAACGAATTCGTTATTCGCTTTGCCAACGTCAATGGCACCGGTTCAGCCAGTGCCAACGCGATGTTTGCCAAGTCTATTTTTCGCATGGGTGTTCCAGTCAGCCCAAAGAATATTTTTCCCTCCAACATTCAAGGTCTTCCCACCTGGTATGAAGTGCGGGTCAGCGAGAAAAATTACCTGGGTCGTCGTGGCGGAGTCGATATTACTGTGGCGGTCAACCCCCAAAGCATGGCCCAGGACATGTCTGACTTAAACCCAGGCGGTTTTTTCATCTATGACAATACCAAAGCGCTGGATCTGCGCTTGCAGCGCGATGATATTAACCTGGTTGGCATCCCTCTGACGGATATTTGCCGCCGGGAATACACCCAGGCGCGCCAGCGTCAGCTGTTTAAAAACGTGATTTATGTCGGTGCGCTGGCGGCCTTACTGGATATTGATTTCTCGGTACTCAAGGATTTGGTCGGTGCACAATTTAAAGGCAAGGATAAGCTTGTTGCCTCAAATATTCATGCGCTTGAGCTGGGCTACCAGTACGCCCAGGAAAACTTCTCATGTCCACTGAGTATTCGTCTTGAACGCCGCGATTTAATCGGCGATAGAGTGATGCTGGAGGGCAACGACGCTCTGGCTCTGGGTGCCGTGTATGGCGGGGCTACTGTGGTGCCCTGGTATCCATTGACGCCCTCTACGTCGGTGATCGAGGGTTTTGAAAAATACGCCAATCGTTTGCGCATTGATCCGGGCAGTGGTGACCGTCGCTTTTGCGTCGCACAGGCTGAGGATGAGCTCGCCGCAATTGGTATGGTCATTGGTGCTTCGTGGAATGGTGCTCGAGCGTTTACAGCGACCTCCGGACCGGGCCTGTCCCTGATGGCAGAGTTCCTCGGTTTGGCCTACTTTGCCGAAGTGCCTGCGGTACTTTTTGATATTCAACGGGCTGGCCCCTCCACAGGTATGCCAACACGCACCCAGCAGTCCGATATATTTGCCGCTGCCTACGCCTCCCACGGTGATAGCAAACATGTATTGCTGATTCCCGCTGATCCGAAAGAATGTTTTGACATGTCTGCCGACAGTTTCGATTTGGCTGAACGTCTGCAAACCCCGGTGATCGTGATGAGTGATCTCGATCTGGGCATGAACGACAACTTGTGTGCCCCGCTGGAATGGGACGACAACCGCGAATATGACCGGGGTAAAGTACTGTCAGCGGAAGATCTCGACAATATGAGCGAACGCTACGGGCGCTACCTCGATGTCGATGGTGATGGCATTTGTTATCGCACGCTGCCCGGTACTCACCCTGATAAAGGGGCTTTTTTTACCCGTGGTACTTCACGCAATGAATATGCGGTGTACACCGAGTTTGGCGATGCCTATGTGAAAAACATGGAGCGGCTCAATGCTAAAATGGAAACTGCAAAAAGCTACGTTCCCGGTCCAGTAAGCTACCAAGCCGCGAAGAAAACCCGTGATGGAGTGATCTTTTACGGCTCCAGCACTGACGCTAGTCTCGAAGCACTGGACTTGTTAGCTGCACAGGACTTGCATCTCGATGCCCTGCGTTTGAGAGCGTTCCCGTTTAGCAAAGAGGTCACTGATTTTATTGACAGTCACGACAGGATTTTTGTCGTTGAGCAGAACCGTGACGGACAAATGCGTAAGCTACTGATTATTGAATGCGATCTCAATCCAAAAAAACTGCTTTCTGTCGTTCACTATGACGGTATGCCGATGACGGCCCTCGGTGTGTCTCGGCACATTGCTGAAATACTCGGCAAAAACAATGTTACGCCTCTGCGTAAGCGTAAAGCTGGAGCTAAAGCATGAGTTATATTCGCCCCTCATTCAGACACCCCAATGCTCAGGCGAATGCCAAGGGCTACACTCGAGAAGACTATGAAGGCGCTCTGTCAACGCTCTGTGCGGGTTGTGGCCATGATTCGGTGAGTAGTGCCATTATCCAATCGACGTTTGAATTGAGTATTGAGCCTCACCGAGTTGCTAAAATTTCCGGGATCGGCTGTTCTTCAAAAACGCCCACTTACTTTCTCGGCAAATCCCATGGCTTTAATTCGGTGCACGGGCGCATGCCCTCAGTAGCGACTGGCGCTAGTATGGCCAACCGCGATCTGCTCTATGTTGGCGTTTCCGGTGATGGCGATAGCGCCTCTATTGGCCTTGGTCAATTCGGTCACATTGCCCGCCGCAACCTGAATATGAGTTACATTGTTGAAAATAACGGTTGCTATGGATTGACCAAGGGGCAGGACTCGGCAACGACAGATATTGGCTCGAAGAGCAAAAAGGGTGAACCTAATCCTTATGAACCCATCGACCTCTGCGCCCTGGCTTTACAGCTTGGCGCGACGTTTGTCGCCCGCAGTTTTTCAGGCGACAAAGATCAGCTGGTGCCCTTAATCAAGGCAGCCATGTCTCATAATGGTTTTGCTTTTATCGATGTAATTTCACCCTGCGTGACCTTTAATAACACCGCGGCGTCGAGCAAGGGTTATGAGTTTGTGCGCGACCATATGCAAGCCACCGGTAAAATTGATTTTGTCCCGGTACGTTCGGAAATTACCGCAAATTACCCGGCTGGCTTTAGCGAGGAAATTACTTTGCACGACGGTTCGGTTATCCACCTCTACAAGGATGACAAGCTTGACTGCACTGACCGTAACAGCGCGATGAATGCTATTGCAGAATTTAAAGACAAAGGCCAGGTGTTGACCGGTCTGCTTTATGTTGATCCAGATAGCAGCGATTTTCACAAAACTCAACAGACAGTATCACAACCGCTTTGTAGTCTTAATGAGAATGATCTTTGCCCGGGCGCTAGGGCGTTGGGCGCGATCAATGCCAGTTTAAGATAAACCACAGGCCTCGTACTTTGACATCGATCAAGTCGATATCAAGCTGGTCAATACTAAGCTGATAGTTTTAAGTTGATCAGAGAGGTTCTTTTTCCGACTTGGTCGCCACAGCGCTTTCTGGCGATCAGGTCGTTTAAAATGTCTATCCGGGAATCCCGAGCAATACCAAGATACGACACTTGAAGGTATCTGCTAATTGTTGACAGCTATTTCCATCGTTACTACTCCTACTGGATACATCATCAGTATTCGTAGGGGTTGATGGGTGCAACAAAACTCTTTTCCAGCGTAGGTTCTTCCAGCTCTGTTGATGACAGGGCAGGGTATTAGCGATGCTATAAAAATGGGCTAGCAGAATTGTTCCGATCAGCTTGAATTGAAGACGGAAACAGTGGTATGCCGGCTGAAAAGAATATTGTAAATATCAAGAGTTTTTAACCGAAGAAAGTATCACCGCCCAGGTTCAATATTAATAGTGTTGCCGTCTAGATGTGTGTTATCCGTGATGGGTCGCTATGGTAACGCTTTATCAATACTCTCCCGTGAGAAGGGATGTTTTGTAGAGTGAATAGCACCTGCAACAAATGTTTAAGGGGAGGAATTTCCCTCTCCTCCCATACTCGGGTTTCCAACAATAATAAATAACAAGACAAATACTTGGGATTTGTTTCCGGTTATATGTAAATAAGATGACCTTGTCGTGGCAAATCGCTTGACAGCCCAGTTAGCAGAGCTTACCTTTCGCCAGTCGCAATAAGAATAACAATGAATTGTGGCGTGTATAAATAGAAATCATAAAAGGGGGTGTCACTTGAAGTATTCGAACTTCAATTCAGTACAATCAGTTAAGGGTTTTTCGGCCATTGCCAAAACGACTACCGCAGCAGCAGTTTTGCTTGCAAGTACTCAGGCACAGGCTTTTCGATTTGAGGTCGGTGAATGGGAAGGGTATGCCGATACTGTGTTTACAGCCAGTGCAGCAATGAGAGTGGAGAATGCCGCACACTACGGTACTGCAGACCCAACGGGCAATCATAATCTGTTTCGTGACGCAGGGGATGTGTACTCGACGCCACTATCGTTGTTAACAGATTTTGGTATGAGTAAAGACGGCTTTGGTTTTTTAACCCGTTTTAGCTACACCTATGATTACACCATTATGAATAAGGATTGTACCAACTGTGAACGGCCCAATGTTTGGCCCTATCCCGCTGGTGGTGATGGAGCGCCAAACACCTCGGTATTTCATGGGGCAGGTGATCCAAGAGTGACGATTGCTCCAGAAGGGGTTGATGGTATTGCAGACGATGCGCAAAATCTGGCGGGGAATAAATTCACCCTTTACGATGCTTTTGTTTTTGGCAGCTGGGATATTTTTGGTGGACACCCACTGAATGTGCGCATTGGTAAGCAGGTGATTAGCTGGGGTGAAAGTAATATTCAAGGTGGTGGTATCAGTCAGATGATGAACCCCACGGATTTATCAAAGGCAACAACACCAGGCACAGATGTTAAAGAAACGCTCATACCGCAGGAGTCTATCTACTTTAACTTTGGCTTTAATGACGATATCAGCCTGGAGGCTTATTACACCTGGAACTGGCGCAACTCAACCTTTATTGCTGCGGGTACCTATTTTAGCCCCTTCGATTTTCTGGGTACGGGCTATAACCCCGATCTTTTTGTCCGTGGTGTTGAAAAAGCGGGTGAGCAGGAGCCCAGTGGCGGTATGTATGGTATTAATATGCACTTCGTTATTCCTTCATGGAATTTTGCAGACCTGGGTATCTACTACGTTCGCTCCCACGCATTTAATCCCTATATTGGTTTAGACCCGGATTATGTTACCCATCCGGATCCCGCAAACCCAGGCTTTGACACGTTGGCGGGGTATCAGTGGATTTATGAGGAAGATCAAGACACCTACGCTATCTCCTTGAACGGTGAGGGCCCGTTTGATTCTTCATTTGCGTTAGAGTTGAATTTCAAACCTGATTTTTATGACACGCGTGACGGGAGGAATCTCTACGGTATTAGTGGTATCTCTGTGCCATATGCACCGATAGCCGGTGTGCAGGTAGGTGAGGCCTTTGGGTTTAGCACTCCCGAGGGAACCGTTGGGCGTTTTGGTGATATCGTTGATGAGTACGGTGTGATTCCGGGCAGTGAATCGGGTATTGCTGATGTATGGACACTGCTCTACAACTTTACCCGCTCGGTGGGCACTGACTTTCTTGGGGCGGATAAATTAAGCACAATTTTTGATGTCTCCTTGGTGTGGATCGATGGCCTGTCATCTGGTGACAATATGGACAGGATTAATGATTCAACAGAATCACCAACTGGTCAAAGCCCCTCTGTGGTAGACCCCGGCAGGTTTGACGGTGTGGATAATCTCGACCGCCCAATTACCGATTTCTCCTGGGGTTATACCGCTGTTCTCGCACTGGAATATAATGATGTGTTTGCTAATGTTAATGTTAGCCCAACAGTCATTTTTGTTCACAATGTAGAGGGCTATACCCCTTTCAACGCTGGGGCGATGGTAGAAAACCAGCGCACAATAGTCTCTAAGGTTAGCTTTAGCTACTTGTCCAGCACGACTCTGGACCTTCAGTATGTAACATGGTTGGGTACTGCAGGAACCAATCAGGGCCGAGATAATGTCTCAATTGTTTTCAAACGTAGCTTCTAATAGTTCTGGATTTCGGTGAGGGTTTCACTGGAGTCCGGTCGATAGAGGCCCGTTAAAGAACAAGTACATAAAAATAATATGAGGTAGGAAGTAACGATGTATAACAATAATCAAATACAGAAAAAGAGCAGACTAAAAGAGCTTGTCACGGTGGGTGCTTTTGCCCTCTGTGCAAGTTCCTCATTGACTTTTGCTAAAGTGGGTCCTGATGAAATTGCCAAATTGGGTTTTGAGGGCACCGAACTGACGCCCGTTGGTGCTGTGCGCGCTGGCAATGCCGAAGGGACGATCCCGGCATGGAAAAATGAGCGTTTGCAGCCCCCTGCTGGTTTTGAGCCGGGCACCTATCACCCTGACCCCTTTCCTGATGATAAAGTGTTGTTTAAAATCACTGCTCAAAATTATAAGGACTATGCCGATAAGTTGAGCGATGGCCAAAAGGCGATGTTCGAAACCTATCCAGACTGGTATATGAATGTCTACGAAACCCGGCGTACAGCGGTTTATGATCCTTATATTTACGAGGCGGCCATTAATAATGCAGGGACTGCTGAAATTGTGTTGGCGCCCGATAGAGGTCAGGGTATTGTCGGTTTTAAAAATGCTTATCATTCCTGGGCCTTTCCTATACCCAAAAATGGCAATGAGCTGTTGATTAATCAGGCAACTCGCCCCCTTAATGTCTGGGTTGATAGTATGGAGCTAACCTTGGCCATTGCCTCAACAGGTAAATATACAGTTAATCAACTCTCTATCCAGCAGCACTATAAATACAGTGATCCTGAGATTGAAAACTTTGATCCCGAAACAGACCATCTTCATTACTATCAGACTTTGCTGGCTCCGGCCAAGGTTGCAGGCCAGGTGGTACTGGCGAAGGATCCTGTCTCCTTCACTAAAAAGTTTCGTGGGGCTTGGGCTTACAGCCCGGGTCAGCGTCGCGTCAAGAGAGCGCCGCAGATTGTCTATGATAACCCCCTAACAGCGAGTGATGGTCTGGCAACCACGGATCAAAAGTGGGGTTACAATGGGCCAAATGACAGGTTTAACTGGAAAAGTCTTGGTAAGAAAGAGATGTATGTCCCTTACAATGCCTACAGGCTTCATTCTGCAGATGCTACTCCAGAAAACATCATTACTAATGAAGGGCGTTTGAACCAGGATTACGCCCGATATGAGTTACACCGTGTATGGGTTCTTGAGGGAACGCTGAAGGAAGGTACTAGCCACGATTACGCAAAAAGAGTGTTCTATCTCGATGAAGATTCCTATTTCATTATGATTTCTGATAGTTTCGATCGTCGCGGTGAGATTTGGCGCTATTGGGAAGATCACGATGTCATGTACTACGATATTGGCTTTATGGCTCCCGCAGCAGAGTTTCAATATGATATGCAAGCAGGTCGTATGCTAGCCTTGCTTTATGATAAAGAGAATCCACCGGATTTTACAGGCCGTTGGGAAGATAAGTACTTTACGCCTGCTTCGATAAGACGCCAGGGTGTAAGATAACTTTGATGTAGATGAGTGAAAATGGCAGGTGGATAACACCTGCCATTTTTTTTGCATGAAATTTACCGTTACCTGGGCAGGGTGAGGCGGGTTTCGAATATGCTATTCCATATACAGGAGGATTTTAATAGAAAATAAATAGAGTTTATGAGGGCAATAAATTACACTATGTAAATCAGTTGTCATTTGAAAGCTTGAAGAAATAGTGAGGATCAGGGACTACTGCTACTGCAAGTTTTTGGACACTGAATATAAGAAGATTGGTCAGGATTAAAAGAGGTGGAGAGCTTGAAATATTTCCAGTTTAAAGGGAAGAGTGTTGGGTCTAAGCGACCTGGTGTAGGCGTGTTGAGTCGCGTTTTCATTGGTACAGCGCTACTATCTGTCGCCAGCTTTTCTATGTCGGAACAGACATTACAGACACCGGTAATGAAGTCGGACATGGTTGATCAGATACTATTGACCGACTCAGTTCACAGGGGTGAGCGCTTTCTTGCGCCGGGACTCTATGGGAACATTATCTATTCTGGCGACGGGATGAGTTGGCAGCAGTCGAATTCGCCGACACAAGCGTTGTTAACAAATATCTTTTTTATCGATGATAAAGAAGGCTGGGTTGGTGGCCACGATACTTTGATTCTTCACACCACAGATGGCGGTGAAAATTGGGATATTCAATACGAAGACCCCATTACAGATGGCGATATCCCAAAACCGGTACTCGATATCGTCTTTAAAGATAAGAATAACGGTTATGCCATTGGTGCCTACGGCTTGATGCTAACGACAACTGACGGTGGTGATAACTGGGAAAGAGTCGATACCTCGGGAGCTCTTTATGACTTGCTAGAGAGTAAGGATATGGAGCCAGAACCCAATTTTAACAGCATGATTCTCTATAGAGATAAACTGCTTATCGTAGGGGAACTCGGTACTATTCTTGTTTTTGATGATGCTGCTGAGGGTGTAGATCGCTGGCAGGTCATTGAGTCCCCTTATACTGGCTCTTTCTTTGGTGTCAAAGAGTTGAGCACGGGCGAACTCTTTATCTACGGTTTGCGAGGTAATTTGTATCGTTCTTCGGACGGTGCGCAAAGCTGGGATAAAATTGAAACAGGTACCATCGCTAATATTTTTGATTGCGTTGAAACTGCAGATGGAACATTAATTTTTGCAGGCGCGAGCGGTACAATATTGCGAATGAATAAGAGGGCGATGGCTGCTGAAAAAATGCCTTACCCTCACTTTGATTCACTGATGTCGATACAAATTATAAGAGACAGTGAGTTGTTGTTGTTTGGTAGTGATGGTGTAAAGACGATCTCTCTTCGTTAGTACGTTATTCATTCTTTTCTTAATGACTTTATTCGAGTGGATGAGAATTACTGAATCTTTTTTTCAGTAAGGCTGGCTATTTCTCCACAGTACAGAAAATAGGGTAGTAGTAATGCTAAAAACTAAAATTACAGCTTGGGTTCAGGACAAACTTTTTTCACATCGGATCTTGATTCTATCGGCATTTTGTTTAGTGACCCTGTTTATGGGGTATCACGCATCGTCACTGAGGATGGAAGCAGGGTTTGAAAAATTACTGCCTTTAAAACACGGATATTTAGAAACGCTTATAAAATACAGAGAGGAGTTTGGTAGTGGTAACCAGCTGATTGTAGCCCTCACTCAGGATGAAGGTGATATTTTTAATGCTGAGTTTTTTGAGGCATTAAAGGCTGCGAATGAAGAAGTTTTCTTTTTACCGGGTGCAGCACGACACACGGTGACTTCTATATTAACCCCCAATGTGCGCTACATTGAATTAGTTGAAGATGGCTTTTCCGGTGGTAATGTTGTGCCCGCTGAGTTTAGGCCAACTGATGAATGGTGGCCAATACTACGCAATAATATTATTAAATCAGGCAGGCTTGGCAATCTGGTTGCCAACGATTTTTCAAGTGCTTTGATTCGCGTTGAATTACTCGATATGGACCCCTCAACTCGAGAACCGCTGGATTATCAACAGGTCTCCCGAGATCTTGAGGAGAAGATTCGTAGCAAGATTGAAACTGATAACATTAGTGTGCGAATAATTGGCTTTGCAAAGTCTACGGGCGATATTGCCGATGGTGCTCGTGTTGTTATGTTGTTCTTTGGTGCAACTTTTATTTTCACGGGTTTGTTTCTATATGTTTATACCGGTTCAATTAAGGCCACCGTCTTACCTTTATTAAGCGGCCTGGTTGCTGTCGTCTGGCAAATGGGTTTATTGCCGTTGATGGGCTTTAGTCTTGACCCCATGAGTATTTTGGTACCCTTCCTGGTATTTTCAATTGCTGTTAGCCACGGTATTCAGAAAATTAATGCCTGGCTTTGGCAGACCATGTACGGCGGTGCCGAAGATGACTGGGGCAATCCAGTTGACCCTCTGCCCGAAAAAGCCGTGGGTGTTAGTGGCATGACGGCTGCCCAGCGGGCTTTCCATGCGCTCTTTATACCGGGCATTATCGCCCTGATTAGTGACACAGTTGGTTTCTTAACGGTACTCTTAATCGATATTGGCATTATTCAGGAGATGGCTATTGCGGCTACTCTGGGTGTTGCATCGATTATCTTTACCAACATGGTGTTGCTGCCGATCCTACTGTCTTACATCAATCCCAGTAAGCTTGAAAAATTGCGCGCCAAGCACGAACGCGGTGAAATTCGACGCGACAAGTGGTGGCGGGTGCTGGCTAAGCTAACTCATACTAAACCTTCAATTGTCGTTCTCGTGTTATGTGCCATCTTGACGGTTTGGGGCGGCATCGCTAATAACGATTTAAAGATTGGTGATTCTCAAACGGGGATACCTGAGTTACGGGAGGATGCTCGCTACAATGTTGATAGTCGTATTATCACTGAACGTTTCTCCGTAGGTGTCGATAAACTCAGTTTGGTGATCGAATCGCAAGATAATGCCTGTGTTGACTTCGATGTGATGAATGAGATTGATCGCTTTGCCTGGCATGTGCGCAACCTGCCGGGAGTTAAGTCGGTGAGGTCTTTAGTCGACAATATGAAAGTGATTCTAACCGCTAATAATGAAGGCAGCCCCCGCTGGTTTGCCTTGTCTCGTAATTCGAGCACGATGTCGTCCTCTCTTTATCATATGGGCGCAGGCGGTGATGAGTTTATGGATGCGGCCTGTAAAGCTATGCCGATTAATATTTTTACCGAAGATCACAAGGCCGAAACTATTAACACGATCATCAAAGGCATTGCCGCTTTTGAGTCGACTTTGCCAATAGAAAAGTTTAACCCACTCTTGGCTACCGGTAATGTGGGAATTATTGCAGCGACCAATGACGCCGTCGAAGACGCTCAATTACCCATTATGTTTTGGGAATACTCGGCCATTATTGCCCTGGCACTTATTACCTTTCGATCGATTGGCGGTATGCTCTGTATTGTTCTACCGTTGACCATGGTATCGATACTTTGTTATGCGCTAATGGCTATTCTGGGTATCGGTCTCAAAGTGAACACCCTGCCTGTTGTCGCACTGGGCGTGGGTGTTGGCGTTGACTATGCGGTGTATATCTACAGTAAGCTGGGGCACTATATTGAGGAGGGCGAATCTATTGAGGACGCTTTCATACACGCAATGCATACAACCGGGCGCCCAGTTATTTTCACCGGCGTGGTTCTCGGAGTGGGTGTGTGTACGTGGATATTCGCCCCCCTTAAGTTCCAGGCGGATATGGGTATTATGTTGACCTTTATGTTTGTGGTGAATATGTTGGCTGCAATTATTGTGATGCCCGCACTGGCCCGCTGGTTGCTAGTTCCTAAATATAAAGCGGCTCAGGCTGCTTTAGGTAAAAACGATGGGCTTCCAAGCCATTAAAAACCAGGTGTGAATAAAAAAGCCCGCGTAATAGCGGGCTTTTTTATGGGTTTTAACAGGGTTCTTGGTGTAGCAGGCGGCAAATCGTGTAAGTATGCGTCGCGTAGTGATAATGCACGGGTGTCGTAATATTGAAATATAAGGAAGGTATTAGTAAAGAAAGATGGCGCCCCCGGAGAGATTCGAACTCCCGACCAATCGGTTCGAAGCCGATTACTCTATCCAGCTGAGCTACGGAGGCGTAGTTGGATCTAAACCCGCCAATCGGCGGGCCGCTATTGTGCCAGCTTTGGCAGGTAAAAATCTATCGGATTTTACCGCATGTTGAAAAATCCTGGTTATTATTGGAATCTGGCCTGTATGTCGCGTTGGCGACCGTTGGCCTGATATTCCAATTCATTGCCGGCGCTGGTAAAAATTGCCGCCTATTGGGTAGTATCTTCTGGGTAGTATCTTCAACAAAACGTTAAAACTTGCGACCTCAGAAACATTTATGATCAGCATAAATTTATGGCTAGTTAGCCGGGCGCGGGCGTTGAGCGATAATGGTACTCGATAACACCGTTGCTCTCAGTCGCAGCTAGATGACCTTCATCTTCCAGAATGTCGCAATGACCGATAATTTCTGACATCACCGGTACGATTTGTTCTTTCCAGGCTTTAGGGAACAGTTCTTTGCCAACCTCCATGGGTGTCATTGGGCCACCCGCTTCGAGAATGCGACTGATTTTTAGCAGGCGTCTATCCGTTGATAAACCATAGGATTTAATCAGCTCCCGGTGATCTGTGATCGGTGCGCCGTGGGAAGGATAAGTGACTCGAGCTGGATAAGGTGCCACTTTGGCTAAGGAGTTTTGATATTCGCTGAGTACCCGGGGCCGTGCTTCGCCTGTCTTGCGGGGTATTTGAGTCAGGCAGACGGGCGTGATATCAGGTAGCAGATGGTCGCCTGAAAAGAACACTTTTATGTCCTCCTGCCAGTAAACCACTTCGTCGGGGCAGTGCCCCGGAGTGTGTATGGTTTTCAAATCAAAGCCAGCAATGGAAACGACCTCGTTATCTTTGAGGAGGTGATCCGGCTCCATGGGGTGGTATAAGTCGGCAATTTTTGCCCGGCGCGAAATGGCCTTGTCAGCCAGTGCCCGGTCAACACCCCAGAGTGCATAGTAATACAGCTCTAATTCCTTGCGCTCTGGCGGTGGACGCATACGCTCGTTCGTGAGCCAGAGGTTTTCGTGTGCCCAAAGCTGGCAGTTGGATAATTCATGTATGCGCTGGGCTTGCCCGTAGTGATCAGTATGGCCGTGGGTAAGGAGAATCTTGTCAATATCCTCAACCCGCAAACCTAACTCTGTGAGACCATCATTGAGAGCCTGCCAGGCTTCGTCCGAACAAATACCGGTATCGATAAGAATTAACTCACCCCCAGGCTGTTCGGGGAAAATAAGATAGCTGTTAATGTCACCTAAACCGGGATAGCCGGTAGGGGTAGGGATGCGACCAATTCTGCTGGAACTCTCTTCTTCGCTAAAGCGTTTAACGCCAACGTCTTCTTTACTCATTGTTTGTTTTAGCGGCCTACAGGGCCGCTACCCATTATTGTCAGCCAGCAATCATGACCAAAAGTGACGCAAATGGGAAGCAATACAAGACTCTGCAGCCGGTATGGCGAGATTGGTTATGGCTAATGCCTAGATCAATGAGCGCTGGCCGCCATCGATAACCAGGGTTTCACCGGTTACAAAACCGGCTTTTGAGGTGGATAAGAAAGCAATCAACTGGGCTATTTCCTCCGCTTCACCAAAACGTTTCATAGGAATGCGTGATACCACCAGTTTTTCTACCTCAGTGCCGCCAAAGTTGTCGCCCACCATATCGGTTTTAACAAAGCCCGGAGCCACACACATAACCCGTATTTGGTCTCTCGCCCACTCTCGAGCCAGGGCGCGGGTTAAACCTTCAATGCCAGCTTTTGAACTGCAATAGGGCGAGTTGTTAGCAACGCCGGTGGAGCCATAGGTCGAGCCAACATTAATCATCACGCCGCCGCCCCGGGCTTTCATCACGGGTTGAACGGCACGCGCAAGGATCCAGGGGGCTACCAGGTTTATGTTGAGTACTTCGCGAAAGCGCTCGGGGGAAATGTCTTTTGCTGCTGAACCTTCAGTAATGCCGGCATTGTTAACCAGCACATCAATACCTCCATACCGCGTGCTGACGTCATCGACCAGTTGTTGAAGGTCTTCATCGTTGCTGACATCACCGGTGTGTACACTGGCTTTGCCACCGGCGCTTTCAATTAACGACACAGTCTCTTCGAGTTTGGTTTTGTCACGGGCAAAACAAGCAACGTTATAGTCGTATTCCGCCAGGGCAAGGGCGATGGCGCGACCGATGCCTCGACTGGCTCCGGTGACCAGTGCAACTTTTTTCATAGTGATTTTTCCTTACAGTCAATGGGTGTGAAAATTAAGGGTGGCTGTCGGGGAGCGGTTCGTTAATTAACACGCCTTGTGTCGTTAAAGCCTGGATTTTTCCGCTGTCCATGCCCAGCAATTGGGTGAGTACTTCTGCGTTGTGCTCGCCAAGGTAGGGGGCGTCGAGTTTCAGATCATTGTCAAAGGCGGAAAAGCGCAGTGGCATGCCGGGCATGTCAAAACGACCGGCCCCTCTATCAGTGACAGTTCGAACCGTGCCTCGCGCTTGCATATGTGGATGTTCCATCACTTCTTTGATGGAGAGAATGGGCGCCACCGGGATATGTTTTTCCCCGAGCATTTTAATCGTGGCCGCGTCACTTTCCTGAGCCTGTAGCCACTGTTCAATAATCGGTGTGAGTTGTTTCTGGTTTTGTGCACGGGCGGCATCATCAACAAAGCGAGGGTCGTCAACCAACTCGGGCATACCGATGACCTCACAGAAATCGGGCCAGCGTCGTAAAATGGCAATTAATATGATGTAACCCTCTTTGCTTTTATAGACCCCAAGGGGCCCCACGGCACTGTGGTGGCGACCGGGTTTGGGCGTATAAGCTCCTTTGCTGGCGCTTACTGTACCTACATTCATTTCGTGGCAGTGGAAGTAGCAGTCGAGCAGAGAAATGTCGAGAAACTGACCAGTGCCGCCCGTCGCTCGATGGTAGAGGGCACCATTAATAGCCGCCAGCGCGTGGGCGCCGGTCATGGTGTCTCCCAGTGCGGCAAGGGGAATATAAGGGCCATTTTCTTCATCGCCTATCATGCCGGTAATACCGGCATAGGCCTGGCCGATAAAATCGTAACCGGGTAGGGTGGCCAGTGGCCCCGTCTGTCCAAAGGTGGAAACGGAGCACATAATGCACTCGGGGTTGAGTTGTTGTACTTTTTCCCAGCTTAAGCCCAGCCGGGCAATGGCACCCGGGGCAAAATTCTCGAGCACAATATCGGCCTGTTTTACCAGGCCGTAGACTATCTCGCGGCCCGCGTCTGTTTTCATATCGACGCAGACGCTCTTCTTCCCCCGGTTTTGTTGGATAAAGTAAATACTGCGGTCATTGATTTTTAAACCAACCTGACGAATTTGCTCACCGAAGGGTGCCAGCTCAAGCTTGATAATTTCAGCGCCCATCTCGGCCATCATGCGACTGGCACTGGGGCCGGCGACATGTTGGGAAAAATCGAGTACGCGAATGCCATCGAGAATATGTTGCTTTTGCATGAGTGTGATTTGCCTTTTATATTTTTATGGGCTTCGTTTTTTTGTTGGTTAGTCCTTTAGAATAACGTGATCATAAAGTCTTCAGTGCTACGGTGCCAGCTTCATTTGGGGCAGTACTAGCCTGGTGAGGGCTAAAAAATTAAGCGTTATTTGTCAGCAAAAAGGGTATGACATGTTATGCAATGCCGTCGCTAGTTAAGCACTAAAAAAATCAATCACTAAAAAGGTAAATTATAAAATGGGAAATTTATTACAGGGGCAAGTGGCCATCGTAACGGGAGCAGGCCGCGGTATGGGTCGTACGCACGCACTGGCGCTAGCGGCGGAAGGCGCAAAAGTGGTGGTAAACGACCTTGGTGGTTCCGTGCTCGGGGCCGGTGATGACGCCAGCCCAGCGGATGACGTGGTCAATGAAATCATCGCCGCCGGTGGTGAGGCGGTTGCCAACTACGGCAATGTCACCAGCGTCGCCGATGGAGCAGGTATGGTACAGCAAGCACTGGATGCTTTTGGTCGACTCGACATCGTTGTCAACAATGCCGGCAATATCCGCAATCAACTGTTTGTGAAAATGAGCGAGGAAGAGTGGGACAGCGTTATCGCCGTACATCTCAAAGGTTTGTTTGCTGTGACCAGACAAGCGGCGGACATTTTTCGTAAGCAGGGCAGTGGTCGCATTGTAAATACCGCATCTGAAGCTGGTTTGGGTGGTTATGCAGCCTCTAATTATGCGGCTGCGAAAGAAGGCATTGTCGGCTTCTCGCGCACCTTGGCCTTGGAATTAGGGCCTTATAACGTCACCACTAATGCCATTCGCCCACGCGCGGGTACGCGTATGGCCGGCGCTGTCGATATGAAAAAAGCCTTGGAAATGGCCCGTGCTGGCAAACTACCTCTGCCTGAATTTATGTTTGAAATTGAGGAAATGACCGAAGATTCTGACACTTTTGCTCCTGAGCAAGTTTCTCAGTTGGTGGTCTTCCTCTGTACCGATGCAGCTTCGCATATCAATGGTCGCGACTTTATTGTCGGCGGTGGCGAAATCACCCTCGTCTCTCTGCCCACCAAAGAGCGTAGTATTTTCAGTGACACCCGCTGGACACAGGAGCAGTTGCAGGCGTTGATGCCAAAGACCTTGGCTAAGGGGCTAAAAAACCCTGCGACACCGCGCACATAGCACACGTAGATAACAATAAAGCTAACGACCGACTCGTTTAGTGATATCGAGTCCGTTCTCCCAGTTGTTTCAGTACATTGAGTGCGGGGTGAACGGTCTCGATTTCCTTTGCAGGTAACCCTGGGCCGGGTGGTGAAAGCTGACCGTAATGCGTTAATTGCAGGGGTGAAAGCTGGCCGATAACATCCCTTAGCTCTGACAGCTTGATGCCCGAGCGAACCAGATAACAGATATAACTTTGATGCAGACAAGCACAGTCGATGTTGGATGGGGCTTCGAGGCCGGCATCAATAGCGGCACAGTTAAGCATGGCGTTAAAACTGACCGTTTGGGCCTGTTCCGTACTGGTCATCCACTGAGGCACCCCCTGCGTTTTTTCCAGCAACTGCTGTAAAACGGAATTCAGAGTTAACATTCTAGGATGAGATGTCTTGAGTACTATATGTTGCTCGCTGGTTTGACCAGTGCGTGCAAAGCTCTCTGCCGATAATGTGGTGAGTTCATCAGGTCTCACGCCGGATAATAACAGGGCAATAAGTTGTTGTGTGGGCAGGTCGGCGGCTGAAAGCAGATCTTGTAGTGCCGTTTCGTCGAGTTCTCGTAAGGCCGTCGAGGTCTTGTTGGGAAGGTACCCCGGTGACTCTCTTGTTTCGTCAGCCAGCTGGTTCCCTGTCCGGTTTTGATTTGTAACAGCGTTTGTCTCTGTCGTCATCCGAGGATCGAGAACAGTGACGTAGTGGGGCGCAGGTGGATAATGATCACTTTGTGATTGCGAGCGGCGGAGAAACTCGTATAGCCAAATAGCGAGAAAACCGAGTAACAGGGAGCCCCCGACAATATAAGCGGCATCACGCCAGTAATAGGGACGAATGGGTTTACTGGAAAGATAGGCTGGCTCAATGACATCAATTTGTGGATATTGCTGTTGTTGTTCAACGCGCAGTTCGGTGATCTGCTGCTGTACGAAGCGCTTGTGTTCCTCTAGCTGAATTAACTCCTCTTTCTTCGCTTCATGTCGAGAAAAACTGTTGCTGAACGCCAGCGCAGTTTGCTTGTAGTCGTCAAGCTGACGCTGCAGAGCGATTTCAGCATTTTTGGCGGCTTGATAGTTGCGGGAAGCGCTTGTCAGTACGAGCGATTTCCCGGCAGCTTCCTTTTGTGCAATTTGTTTTTCTACAGCGGCTAATTGTTCGGGAACCGCCTTCATTTCCGGATGCAATGCCATGTAGTCTCGGGTGTACTTATTGTCGAGCTCGGTGAGCTTATCGCGCAGGTTTTGCTGGCGTCGCTGCAAGTCTGAGAAGGCTCGCTCATCGCTGGGGGGTACCAGCGTTTTGCCCTGCGCAGCCGCAGCCTGCAGGGCATCGAGTTCAGCTTTGCTGGTGATACGTTTTTCAAGCGCGGTATTGAGTGCTTCCGTCAGACCGTTGAGCTTGGCGTAGACTTCATTTTCATTTCTGCCTAGCGATAGAATATTGTTATTTGCACGAAAGATTTCGAGCTCTTCACGTTTGATAGCGACCTCTTTTTCTAGACTACGCTGCTGTTCCAATAGCGCACTGCTTGTCTCGTTGACCGCTGCGGCGATGGCTTCACTACGAGACTGCGCATAGGTAGCGACGAGCGTGTTGAGCAAGACAGGGAGGATGTCTGCGTTGCCTCCTTCGGCGCTGACCTCGACCAAATTGGTTGCCTCGTGGGGTACGACATTGAGCATTTGTTGGAACTGAGCGCTATCGGGTAACTGCTCCTGAGAGTAACCTTCAAACTGGAGTCGTTTTAATGTGGCATCAATCGTTGTTTTGGCTCTGAGCAGATTCTTTTGTATCAGCGCGTGCTGCAGACTAGGGTCATCTACTTCAGCGCCAACCCGGTCGGGTGTTACGGTGAGTAATACGGCGGAGCTACTGAAAACGGCGGGTCGACTGAAATCGAAAATCAGCCCGAGTGTGGTACATAGGAGGAAGGTTGCAAAAAAAATTCGAAAGCGTTGAGAGTGATACCAGGGCGCTCTTTGTTTAAATGAAGGAGAGTGGGTCGTTGCGCCAAAGACCGGGGTTTGATACCCGTCGGGATAAGCCCCTGCTGGTTCCACCAGTGGTAATTTGTTGTTAGCCACTTTGCCCTCCCTGATGCCTTGCCTGTCATTGATGTCTATTGTGTTTGTGGTATTTATTTCAGTAAAGCCCGCAATTGGGTTTTAAGAATTTTCCCGTAATTGTTCTTCGGCAGTTGTTTGACAAAATGGTAACTTTTGGGGCGCTTAAAGCGAGCCATATTGTCAATGCAGAAGGCGTCAAGTTGCGTGCTGTCGAGAGTTGCCGTTTCCCGTTGCACGACAAAGGCGATAACTTCTTCGCCCCACTCGGGGTGGGCTTTGCCAATCACTGAAACTTCGACAATATCGGGGTGTTCGAGAAGTATCTCCTCGACCTCTCGGGGGTAGATATTAGTACCGCCGCTAATAATTAAATCTTTGGAACGATCTTTCAGCGTTAAATAACCCTGCGCATTGAGTACGCCCATGTCGCCGGTATAAAGCCAGCCATCAACGATGGTTTTTGCCGTTGCCTCGGGGTTTTGCCAGTAGCCGCGCATGACCGTGTCACCGCTAACCAGTATTTCGCCGATCTCGCCATCGGGCAAGCTAAGGCCCTCGGCATCGGCAATGCGAATTTCAACGGGTACTTGAGCACAGCCTACTGAAGCCAGGAGCTCATCGAGGGGCAGGTCATCGCGCCCGAGATGATCGGCCCGGTTCAGGCAGGTGATGGTCATAGGTGTTTCACCCTGGCCATAGATCTGAGCAAACTTATTGCCAAAGCGCGCCATAGCAGCTTTTAAGTCGGCGACATACATGGGGCCACCACCGTAGATCATCACTTTTAAATTATCGGTGTTTTCGTCGTCTGCCGCAGGGGTTTCGACCATCCGTTTTATCATGGTGGGTGCGGCAAACATCGATACTTGCGGGTAGTGACCAATGAGCTGGAATATTTCCTCCGGTTCAAAACTGCCACTTTGAGCCACCACCTGATGGGCACCAGCGGCAATAGTGGGGAAGGCGTAAAGGCCGGAGCCGTGAGACATGGGGGCGGCGTGTAGCAGCGTGGCGCCAGGTTCTATAGTGTCGACACTAGCGAAGTAACTTTGCGTCATCGCCATTAAATTGCGGTGGCTGAGCATCGCGCCTTTTGGCTGGCCGGTGGTGCCACTGGTGTAGAACAGCCAGGCGATGGCATCGGGTTCACAGCGCTGCATGGTTAGCGGTGGTGAATTATAGGCCTCCTGAAAAGTCGCCGAATTAACGCTGATAGAGGATTTTAGCGTATCGATGGTACTGGTTAACTCGCCGACAGTATCGTTGAAATCATCGCTAATAAAGACGTGGCTGGCAGCACTGTTTTCGAGAATATAGGCAAATTCTCTGCGGTGAAGCTTGGCGTTGACGGGCACAGCGGTTAGCCCAGCGTGCAAGACGCCAAAGAGTATCTCGATGTATTCGGGGGCGTTTTTCATCACCAGTGCGATGCGCTCGCCGGGTTGGCAGTTCAGCTCGTTTTTTAAATAGCCGGCAATGGCGGCAGCGCGTTGAGCGAGGGTCGCGTAGTTGCAGTGTAGCTCTAGTCCTCTGGAGAGGGCGCTGTGGTCAGGATAACGGCGCGCAGATTTTTCAAGTAAGGAGGCAATGTTCATGGGTTAAATTCGCTCAGTCAATAGCAACAGATAAAGTGGTTGCGCCAATAACATGACATCTTCAGGCGGGTTTTATTCTTTTACCCGCGTATCAATAAATGAATAGCCTTCGATTAGCTCAGACGTTTTATCATCGGTCGTTATTTCAGTAAATTTTATTTTGTCCTTGCCAATAAATTCGAATGAATATTTATCGGCCTTGTCGTGCTTGCCATTTTGTTTTTCGTAAAAATAGCGGCCTTCAAGCCACCAGGTGCCTTTGTTAATTTCTGTGCTGCTCAGTACACCGTATTGATAGACTTCATAAACGAGCTCAAACGTGCCATCTGAGGTTCTTGTTTGCACCCAACTATCCCTGCGGGTTTTGTTTTTATGAATATACTCACCAGACCATGCACCGACAAATTTTTCCGGGTGAGTGTTGCCATCTTCTGCGCTGCTATTGACGCAGAGGCAGCTGAGCAAAATCAATGTAAAAAGAGCGCGTAATCGCATGGCCAAAATCCTTTCAAGGTGGGGTTTGTCGATTAGTCAGAGTGGTGTTGCCGTTCGGGATTTTCGCCCGACTGACTATTGGGCGTCAAAAGACTGCCCGCTAATACCCTGGCTATCTGGTCCCAGCAGATAGAGGTAGGCGGGCATTATATCTTCTGGGCTAAGCAGAGTGCCGGGGTCTTCTGCCGGGTAGGCGACCGCACGCATCGGCGTGCGGGTAGCGCCGGGATTAAGGCAGTTGACGCGAATATGACTGACTTCTTCCAGCTCGCCAGCAAGTACTTGAGCGAGCCCTTCGGTGGCAAACTTCGATACTGCGTAAGCACCCCAGAAAGGGCGACCTTTACGTCCGACGCCGGACGAGGTGAAAACAATAGCCGCATCGTCTGTCGTTTTCATTATCGGCAGCAGGGCTTTGGTGAGCAGGAACTGAGCGTTGAGGTTGACCTGCATAACCTGCTGCCAAATTTGTGCCTGGTAATTGGCGATCGTGGTGCGCTGCCCAAGTAGCCCTGCGTTGTGGAGCAGGCCGTGCAAAGCGCCGAACTCTTGTTCAACAGTGTTGGCCAGCGTTTGGTAATCCTGCTCAGTGGCACCTTCCAGGCAGAGGGGATAAATAGCTGGAGTAGGTGAGCCCGCGTTTTCTATTTCATCGTAAACTGCCTCGAGCTTTTCGACTGTGCGCCCGAGCAAAATTACTGTAGCCCCGTGACTCGCGAAACTGATGGCCGCCGCACGACCAATGCCGCTGCCTGCCCCGGTAACGAGAATGATTCTGCCCTGTAGGCATTTTTCCGGTGGATGATAGGCTTTAGGTACTTGAAGGCTCATGGTGTGGGTCTTTTATTGAGTGGACTGATGTGTTGGATGGGTGCAATTTCTCGTGAGTACTAGGCGAATATTAAGTCGAAGAGCTGTCTTGAATCATCGACCAGATAGTCAGCCGCCCAGTCCTGTGGGCGCTCATCTGTGTCAATATAACCAAAGGCAGCAGCGATAGTTGCCGTGCCCGCGTTGCGGCCGGATTCGATGTCGCGTAGGTGGTCGCCGATAAAGACGCTATCGCAGGTCGCGACACCGAGTTGCTTGCAAGCCAATAGCACTGGCTCAGGGTGGGGTTTGTTGTGTGTGACATCATCGGGGCATACCACAGACTGAGGCGCTGGTTGCAGGTCGAGACGTTCAAGTATTGCCTGGGTAAAACGCCGCGGCTTATTGGTCACGATACCCCAGGGAATGTTGCGCTGGCCCAAGGCTTCGAGCAAGTTTGCCAGGCCGGGGAAAAGACAGGTTTTCTGTGCCAGGTGTACAAAGTAAATATCGAGAAATTCTGCTCGCAGCGTTTCAAAGTTGGCGTCATTTTCAGGGCAAAAGAAAGCCTGGCTGACTAGACCGGCGGAGCCGTGGGTAATGGAGGCGCGGATGTCATTTTCCGTCAAGGTTGGCCGTTGGTGTCGTTCTAACAGTTGGTTTATCGAGGTGGTAAAGTCGGGCGCGGTGTCGAGCAGGGTGCCGTCGAGGTCAAACAATACAGCTTTATACTTGGCGGGTGACATGCACGGCTTTCCTTTTAACAAGGGGTTGGGGGCTTTGCTTAAGTGGATTTGCGGGCGTGCATCAAATAATTGATGCTGACATCACGTTGGTTGAGACTGTATTTTTTGCTCAGTGGGTTATACACCATGCCGGTCATTTCGGTCACGTCAAGTCCGGCCTCTCGCGCCCAGCGGGTCAGTTCAGACGGGCGAATAAAACTGCCGTAAGTGTGGGTGCCGCGGGGCAGCATATTGAGCACATATTCGGCCCCAACGATGGCAAACAAAAAGGCCTTCGGGTTGCGGTTGATAGTGGAAAAGTAAACATCGCCACCAGGCTTAACTAGCCGCATGCAAGCTTTGATAATGGATGAGGGATCGGGCACGTGCTCGAGCATCTCCATGCAGGTGACTACGTCGTAGCTTTCCGGTGTTTGCTCGGCGAGTTGCTCGGCAGTGATTTGTTGATAATCGACAGTGACGCCTGAATCAAGACTGTGCAGACGGGCGATTTGCAAGGGTGTTTCGCCCATGTCGATGCCTGTTACCTGAGCGCCGCGTTGGGCCATTGCTTCACAGAGTATGCCACCACCGCAACCAACATCGAGTAGTGATTTCTCTGCCACAGGCGACAGTTGGTCGATCCAGTTAGCGCGCAGGGGATTAATGTCATGCAGGGCTTTGAACTCACTGGTCTTGTCCCACCAGCGACTGGCGAGGGCTTCAAATTTTGCAATTTCTGCGGTATCGACATTTTGTGTGTTGGCGGGCTCGTTGTTGCTCACGTATTTCTCTCCCGAAATTTCTTTGCGCACGACGCTGTGTATTAGCGCTCGGCTTGTATTTTTGTTTGCCAGTGTTGCACTTTGTGAATGAGTTCACTCTGGTCAAGAGCCAGCAATCGACCGTCTTCTACCAGCAATTTACCGTTGACCCAAGTGTGGCTGATATGGCGAGCAGTATCGGTATAAATTAATTGTGAGACAGTATTGTACAGGGGTTGACTGGTGATATGGGCAAGGTCAATGGCAACCAGGTCGGCGGCTTTGCCAGCTTCAATACTGCCGGTTTTACTGTCAATACCCAGCGCTCGCGCACTATTAATCGTCGCTAGTTCAAGTGCTTCGTGGGCTGGCAGTAGCTCCGGGTTTCCCGACACACCTTTGGCGATGAGTGCCGCAGTACGCGCTTCGCCGAGCATGTTGAGGTCGTTATTGCTGGCAGCGCCGTCAGTGCCCAGGGCGATATTGATACCGGCGTTTAACAGGGCTTCTATGGGGCAAAAGCCGTTGCTGAGCTTGAGGTTTGATTCTGGGCAGTGCACAACATGGCTACCGCTTTCAGCTAATAGTGCGATGTCGCTGTCGATCAGCTGGGTCATGTGTACACACTGGGTGAGAGGTGTCAGTAGTCCGAGTTGGTGCAGACGTTCGATGGGGCGTTGGCCGTGATCGGCCATGCTTTGAGTGATTTCCTCGGTGCTTTCGTGTAGATGGATTTGAATCGGTGCGTCTAACTCACCAGCCAGCGTTGCGATTTTTTCCAGTGTGGGGTCGTTCACTGTGTAGGGCGCGTGAGGACCAAAGGCGATAGAGATGCGGCTGTCGTCGCGGTATTCATCCCGCAGGGCCAGACCTTTATGAATGTACTCATCAGCATGGCGCGCCCAGGCGCTGGGGAATTCGAGTACGGGAAAAGCCAGCTGGCATTTAATGCCATGGCTGCGGGCAGCGCGGGCTGTTTGGTCGGGAAAGAAGTACATATCGCTGAAGCAGGTAGTGCCACTGAGCAGCATTTCTGCAATGGCGAGCTCCGCTCCCACGTGGACGAACTCTTCGCTCATCCAGCGGCTTTCCGCAGGCCAGATTGACTCATTGAGCCAGGCGTGCAATTTTTGATCGTCGGCATAGCCACGCAGTAACGACATGCCGGCATGGCCGTGGGCGTTGATCAAACCAGGGATTAGCAGTGAGCTGGGTAAGTCGTATTGCTCTGTCGCGTTAAAACGTTGTCGTGCCTCGCCACTGGGTAACAGAGCGATAATCTTGCCCTCGTGGATGGCGATACTGCAGTTGCGCAACACTGTGTTGCTCGGCACTACGGGAATCAGCCAGCCCGCATGGATCAGAGTGTCGATGTTTTTTTCAGGCATTTTTTTTCAGGATTCTCAGCGTTGGCAACAGGGGGGAACGCGAAGTATAGCCTACTGGACGATGGCTTGGCGGGCTTGGTCAAAATAGGGGTATTAGTCGAGTTATATGGTATAATTTCGCGCTTATGTGCCGGTAAAAGAGTGCAGTGCCACCAGTGTACTGCGTGTGCTGGGCAAGACGTAAATTTCCAGGAAATAAGTGGGTATGGTTGAAACAGCCGAACAAATATCGCCGGTCAATATTGAACATGAGTTGAGCAAGTCCTATCTCGATTACGCGATGAGTGTGATCGTGGGTCGGGCATTGCCGGATTTGCGCGATGGTCTAAAACCAGTGCACAGACGTGTTTTGTTCGCTATGAACGAACTTAACAACGATTGGAACAAGCCTTATAAAAAGTCGGCTCGTGTGGTTGGTGATGTGATTGGTAAATATCATCCCCACGGCGATTCTGCTGTGTACGATACGATTGTCCGCATGGCGCAGTCGTTCTCTTTGCGTTATCCCCTGGTTGATGGGCAGGGGAATTTTGGTTCGGTTGACGGCGATTCTGCTGCGGCGATGCGTTATACCGAAATCCGCATGTCAAAAATCGCCCACGCACTGCTCGCCGATCTCGATAAAGAAACGGTCGATTTTGTGCCGAACTATGATGAGTCGGAGTGGATCCCCGAGGTGCTGCCAACCCGAGTGCCCAATCTGTTGGTCAATGGTTCATCGGGCATTGCCGTGGGTATGGCGACGAATATCCCGCCCCACAATTTACGCGAAGTGATTGCCGCCTGTCTGGCGCTGATTGAAAATAAAGACATTAGTATTGATGAGCTAATGACTTTGGTGCCGGGGCCGGACTTCCCCACTGCCGGCATTATCAATGGCCGAGCCGGTATTCTAGAAGCCTATCGCACGGGTCGTGGTCGCATCTACATTCGCGCCAGGGCTGAAGTTGAGGTCGACGAAAAGACCCAGCGCGAGACTGTCATCATTACTGAAATCCCCTATCAGCTGAACAAGGCGAAGCTGATTGAGAAGATCGCTGAGCTGGTTAAAGACAAAAAAATTGAAGGTATTTCCGAACTTCGGGATGAGTCTGATAAAGATGGCCTGCGGGTTGTGATCGAGCTCAAGCGTGGTGAGATGGGCGATGTGCTGCTCAACAATCTCTATGCCCAGACGCAACTCGAAAGCGTGTTTGGTATTAATATTGTTGGCATTGTCGATGGTCAGCCGCAAACGGTTAATCTCAAGCGTCTTTTAGAGATTTTTGTTCGTCATCGCATGGAAGTCGTGACCCGGCGCACAGTCTATTTATTGCGCAAGGCGCGGGAACGCGGCCATATTCTTGAAGGTTTAGCCGTTGCTATCGCCAATATCGACCAGGTGATTGCGTTGATTAAAGGCTCGCCAACACCTGCCGATGCCCGCCAGGGTTTGCTCGACATGGGCTGGAGTGCGGCCCAGGTGCTACCTTTTTTAGAGCGTGCCGAGGGTGCTTGCCGCCCTGATGAGTTAAGTGCCCAGTATGGCTTGCGCGATAACAAATACTATTTGTCCGAAGCCCAGGCCCAGGCTATTCTCGAATTACGGCTGCACCGCTTAACGGGCATGGAGCATGAAAAGCTGTTGGCGGAATATCAGGTGAAGCTTGACGAAATTGTTGAGTATCTCAATATTCTCGGTAACACCGATCGCTTGATGGCAGTGATTAAAGAAGAGTTGATCGCTATTGACGAAGAGTTCGGTGATGAGCGTAAAACCGAAATTGTCGATTCGCGCCGCGATTTGACCGTCGCCGATTTAATTCCTGAAGAAGATCGTGTGGTGACTATTTCTCACGGTGGTTACGCTAAGACGCAACCCTTGGGTGATTATCAAGCTCAGCGCCGTGGCGGTACTGGTCGCTCGGCCACAGCGGTGAAAGATGAAGATTTTGTTGAACATTTATTGATCGCCAACACCCACAACACCATTTTGTGTTTCACCAGCGCCGGCAAGGTCTACTGGTTAAAAGTGTTTGAAATACCTGTGGCCAGCCGCAATGCCCGTGGTCGGCCGATGGTGAATTTGCTACCCCTCGAAGAAGGAGAGCGGATTACTTCGATGTTGCCGGTGGAAGAGTATCGCGATGATCAATATGTATTTATGGCGACAGCTAAGGGCACGGTGAAAAAGACCGAGTTGTCCGCCTTTGCCCGGCGGCGCAGTGTCGGTTTGCGCGCGCTGGAGCTGGAAGAAGGTGATCGGTTGATCGGCACAGCGATCACCAATGGCGATTGCGACGTTATGCTGTTTTGTTCGAGCGGCAAAGTCACACGTTTTAATGAAAACGATGTGCGAGCTATGGGTCGTACTGCAAAGGGTGTGCGCGGCATGCGGGTGCCAGAGGGTGAAGAGTTGATTTCGCTGATTATCCCGGCTGAAGATAAAACGATATTGACCGTCTGTGCAAAAGGCTATGGCAAGCGCACATCGCTGAACGAGTTCCCCAACTATAAGCGTGGTGGGCAGGGTGTGATCGCTATCCAAACTTCAGAACGCAACGGCAATTTGGTGGGTGCTGTGCAGGTTGACGCCAGCCACGAAATTATGTTGATTTCTGATCAGGGTACGTTGGTGCGCACTCGTGTTGACGGAATCCCCACGCTGGGTCGCAATACACAGGGTGTACGCCTGATTCGCGTGCGGGAGGATGAAACGCTCGTCGGTGTGGCCGATATTCAGGAAGAAGAAGTCGAGGTGACCGACACGGGTGCTGAAAATGACGCCAGCGTCGCTTCGTCCAACTCTGGACCGAACACGGATGCGGAAAGCAGTGATGACTAATGATAAGAGTGATGTAGCCACAACTGTCGATTTGCCTGCACTGCGGGATCAGATTGATGGTATCGACAAGCATTTATTGGCGTTAATCAGTGAGCGGGCGCGTTGTGCCCAGCGTGTCGCCGAGGTCAAAGTCGCCAGTGGTGACGCTGTTTTTTATCGGCCCGAGAGGGAGGCGCAGGTGTTGCGCAAAGTGATGGAGGCCAACACAGGGCCTCTTGATGACGAAGACGTGGCCCGCTTATTTCGCGAGATCATGTCGGCCTGCTTAGCGCTTGAACAACCGGTTACCGTGGCTTTTCTCGGTCCAGAGGGCACGTTTACTCAGGAAGCCGCTTTAAAACATTTTGGTCATTCGGTGCTGAGCCGGCCAATGACGGCAATTGATGAAGTGTTTCGTGAGGTTTCTTCGGGGGCAGTGAATTACGGTGTCGTGCCAATTGAAAATTCAACCGAGGGCGTAGTCAATCACACTCTCGACAGCTTCCTCGAGTCGTCATTAAAGATTTGCGGTGAAGTTGAGTTGCGTATTCACCACCATTTTATGCTCGGTGCTAATACGCGGGCTGAAAATATTACTCGGGTTTATTCGCACCCCCAGTCATTGGCTCAGTGCCGCAAATGGCTGGATGCCAACTATCCAAATATCGAACGCATACCCGTGAGCAGTAATGCTGAGGCGGCACGGCGCGTACAGGGTGAATGGAATTCCGCGGCGATTGCTGGTGACATGGCGGAACAGTTATATGGATTAGAAAAAATTCACGAAAAAATTGAAGACTACCCGGATAATTCGACGCGTTTCCTGGTCATAGGGCGGGATGATATCCCCCCTAGCGGCGATGATAAAACTTCCATTATCGCTTCGGTCAACAATGCGCCCGGTGCGTTGTATCTGTTGCTGGAACCCTTTCAGGTGCACGGTGTTGATTTGACCCGTGTCGAGACTCGGCCAGCACGCAGTGGGACCTGGAGCTATGTGTTTTTTATTGACTTCGTTGGTCACCAGGATGATAAAAATGTGACATCGGCGTTGGATCTGGTTCGCGAGCGGGTTGCTGATTTGCGGATTCTAGGCTCTTACCCCAGCGCTGTATTGTAGGTACGCAGGACTAAATCAACACCAGGCTGGCGTATTTTTCTCTTAATCACCGGTAATTTCTCCTATGCTTTTCAACCTTGCTCATTACTCGGTCCAGTATTGTGACTGACTCCCCACTACCTTCAGTGAATAAGGTTGCGCCTGGTGGTCGGCTACTGGTGATTGGGCTCGGTTTGATTGGCGGCAGCCTGTCCCTGGCTGCACGGCAACGGCATTTGTTTAGCGAGGTGATTGGCGCTTCTCGCAGCCCTGAAACGTTGCGTAAAGCACTTGAGCTGGGTGTTGTTGACAGGGTTGAGAGTGACTTACCCATGGTGCTCGCGTCTCTGCGCGCTGGAGACATTGTCGTGGTTGGCGTGCCGACGTTGACGGTGCCGAAGATTATTGCTCAGTTGCAGGAGTACCTGCCGCCAGAAGTGAGCTTTACGGATGTGGCGAGTGTTAAAGGCAGTATTGTCACGGCTGTAAAAGCTATTTACGGCACGGTGCCAGAGCAGTTTGTGCCGGGCCACCCCATTGCGGGATCGGAGAAAAGCGGTGTTTCAGCTTCTTTGCCAGATCTTTATGATGATCATCGGGTCATTCTTACGCCCTTGGCTGCAACGGCTGAAGTCCATACGGCGCGCGTTCGTGCTATGTGGAGTGGCGTTGGAGCAACGGTGAGTGAAATGTCGGTTGAAGAGCACGATGAGGTGTTGGCGGCGACTAGTCATTTGCCTCACCTGTTGGCCTATTCGTTGGTCGATACACTTGCCAGTATGGAAGAAAATCGCGAGATTTTTCGCTATGCAGCCGGTGGCTTTAGAGATTTTACCCGTATCGCGGCAAGTGACCCCATTATGTGGCACGACATTACCCTGGCCAATAGCGCTGCTATTGTCGAGGTGTTAGATAGTGTGACCAGCCACTTACAAAGCTTACGCACCGCCATTCTTTCAGGTGACAGTGAACATCTGTTGGGTGTTTTTACCCGGGCTAAAGAAGCTCGTCACCATTTCCAAATCATGCTCGACAACAAGGCGTATTTGCAAACTATGGATTCAACAGAAATTCAATACCGCGTAGAAGCGGGTGGTGTATTGCAGGGTCAGGCCCGGGTGCCAGGCGATAAATCAATTTCTCACCGGGCGATTATGCTGGGTTCGTTGGCTGAGGGTATAACCGAAGTGTCAGGTTTCCTCGAAGGCGAAGACAGTCTGGCGACACTGCAGGCTTTTCGTGATATGGGGGTGGTGATTGAAGGCCCGGACAAGGGTCGAGTTGTGATTCATGGCGTGGGTTTGCAGGGTTTAAAAGCACCGGCTGGCCCATTGTATTTGGGTAACTCTGGCACCTCTATGCGCTTATTGGTAGGTATCTTGGCGGGTCAGACCTTCGATAGTGTACTGACCGGTGATGAGTCGCTTTCCACGCGCCCAATGAAGCGTGTCGCGGATCCGCTGGCGCTCATGGGTGCAGAGATAGAAACCGGTGAAGGCGGCACACCTCCGCTGCGTATTTTGGGAAATCATTCGTTGCAGAGTATTGATTACAACTTGCCGATGGCCAGCGCTCAGGTGAAATCCTGCCTTTTGCTGGCGGGCCTCTATGCTAATGGTGAGACCAGTGTCACTGAACCTGCACCTACCCGCGATCACACGGAACGAATGCTAAGAGGTTTTGGCTACGAGGTGAAAACCGATAAGGGCCGGGTTTCTCTCAATGGTGACGGTGTGTTACAGGGCGGCCCTATTGATGTACCTTCTGATATATCCTCGGCCACCTTCTTCATGGTCGCGGCCTCTATAGCCGAGGGTTCTGATATTACACTCAGTCACGTTGGCATTAACCCAACGCGTATTGGGGTGATCAATATTCTTCGCTTGATGGGTGGCGATATTACGCTGCTGAACGAGCGGCTCGCAGGTGGGGAACCTGTAGCCGATATTCGTGTGCGCTCCTCTGTTTTAAAAGGTATCGCCATACCTGAAGAGCAGGTGCCACTGGCGATCGATGAATTCCCCGCTATCTTTGTAGCCGCGGCTTGCGCCGAGGGCACCACCCTATTGACCGGTGCCGAAGAGCTGCGTGTTAAAGAGAGTGACCGTATTCAGGCCATGGCCGACGGCCTGGCCATATTAGGTATTTCGGCTAAACCTACCGCTGATGGCATTGTTATCGAAGGTGGTCAAATTCAGTCCGGCGAAGTGGATAGCTTGGGTGATCACCGTATTGCCATGTCATTCGCTATCGCAGGCCTTCGAGCTAGCGGGCCTATTCTGATTCGCAACTGTAACAACGTAGCGACATCATTCCCTGGCTTTGTCGACGTATCAAATTCGCTGGGTTTGAAGCTGGGTGAGGTCAATCAATGACTACTATTAAGCCCCCGGTGATAACTATTGACGGGCCAAGTGGCTCGGGTAAGGGTACGATTAGCCAGTTGTTAGCGAGTAAGTTGGGCTTTCATTACTTAGATAGTGGTGCGCTCTATCGCCTGGTTGCGATGGCGGCGCAGCGTCATGGTGTTGCTCTGGATAATGTTGAGGCGCTTGCAGTGCTGGCGGCCCATATGGATGTTGCTTTTGAAATGGATGCAGAGGGTGGCTCACCCAAAGTGGTACTCGAAACAGAAAATGTCTCCGACTTGATTCGCAGCGAAGAGGTCGGTGCACAGGCGTCAAGAGTGGCGGCTTTGCCCGAGGTCCGCAATGCATTATTGCAGCGCCAGAAGGCTTTTGCGCAGCAGCCTGGGCTGGTTGCCGATGGACGTGATATGGGCACCATAATTTTCCCCGATGCCGAGGTTAAAATTTTCCTCACCGCAAGTGCTGGAGCACGCGCCGAAAGGCGCCATAAGCAGTTGATTACTAAGGGGGAAAGTGGTAACCTCCGCGACCTCGTTGAGAAGGTTGAAAGTCGTGATAAACGAGATAGGACCCGTGCGGTAGCTCCTCTGCTGCCAGCGGAGGATGCTGTAACTGTTGATAGTACAGCGTTGAACATAGCAGAGGCCCTTGAAGCTGTATTGACTGTCGTCGCTCAACGGCTAAAAATTTAGGGCGAATAGTGATGGTGGGGCCGTGAGAGGCTTAAGCCTGAAATAGAGTTGAAGAAAGACGTTTAAACAAGAAAATTTAACAGAAGTTACTGATATTCACGCCAGTATCGCATCAGTGGCTTCTTAATGTGGATGACCCAAGAATCTGGCAACTTGGCTGTGGGCACTAGTGACGAATATAAGCCGCGTACTAGAGGGCCCTGTTTAATAGAGGTATTACCCGAATGAGCGAAAGCTTTGCTGATCTTTTTGAAGAGAGTTTATTAACCGTTGAAATGGCTCCTGGTTCAATAGTAACCGGCGTTGTTATCGATATCGACAAGGACTGGGTAACAGTTCACGCTGGTTTAAAGTCGGAAGGTGTTATCGCTGTAGAAGAATTTTTCGATGAAAACGGTGAGCTGGCTGTGGCGATTGGTGATGAAGTACAGGTATCGCTAGAGACAGTAGAAGACGGCTTTGGTGCCACCAAATTATCTCGAGAAAAAGCGCGTCGTGCTGAATCCTGGATTGCACTTGAAGCCGCACAGGCAGCTGATGAAGTGGTGGTCGGTGTTATCAATGGCAAGGTTAAGGGCGGTTTTACAGTTGATCTCAATGGTTTGCGCGCTTTCTTGCCAGGTTCGCTCGTTGATGTTCGCCCGATGCGCGAAACATCCCACCTTGAAGACAAGCCCTTAGAGTTTAAAGTCATTAAACTCGATCAAAAGCGTAATAACGTTGTTGTTTCTCGCCGTGCGGTGATGGAGGCGATCAACTCCTCAGAGCGTGAAGAACTGCTCAACAACCTCGAAGAAGGCGTTACGCTGAAAGGTGTGGTTAAAAATCTCACCGACTATGGTGCCTTTGTCGACCTCGGCGGCATCGATGGCCTGCTGCACATCACTGATATGTCCTGGAAGCGTATCAAGCATCCTTCTGAAGTCGTTAATGTTGGTGACGACATTGATGTTAAAGTGCTGAAGTTCGATCGTGAGCGCAATCGCGTCTCCCTTGGTATGAAGCAAATGGGCGAAGACCCCTGGAGCGATATCAAAGGTCGTTATCCTGAGAAAGTTAAAGTTAAAGCTACCGTCACAAATCTTACCGACTATGGCTGTTTTGCTGAGCTGGAAGATGGCGTTGAAGGTTTGGTTCACGTATCTGAAATGGATTGGACTAACAAGAATGTTCATCCTTCTAAAGTTGTTCAGGTGGGTGAAGAAATTGAAGTCATGGTGCTTGACATCGATGAAGAGCGTCGTCGAATTTCTCTGGGTATGAAGCAGTGCTTTACTAATCCCTGGGACGACTTTGGTGGCCAGCACGCCAAAGGCGACAAAATTTCAGGCACTATTAAGTCGATTACCGACTTCGGTATCTTTATTGGCTTAGATGGCGGTATTGACGGACTGGTTCATCTCTCCGATATCTCATGGAATGAAACAGGCGAGGATGTCGTCAGAAACTACAAAAAAGGTGATGAAATAGAGACGGTTATTCTTGCCATTGATTCTGAGCGCGAGCGTATCTCTCTAGGTATTAAGCAGCTTGCTGACGATCCTTTCTCCAACTTTATCGCTGAAAATGAAAAAGGTGGTTTGATTAAAGGCGTGGTCAAGGAAGTCGAAGTGAAGTTTGCGACGATTACTTTGGGTGATGAAATCGAAGGTGTTATAAAGGCTTCGGAGGTTTCGCAGGATAAAGTTGACGATGTTCGCTCTGTACTGAAAGTAGGTGATGAAATTGAAGCCCGCGTTATTGGTACCGATAGAAAGAACCGAGTGATTAATTTATCGGTTAAAGCGAAGGATGTCGCCGAAGAGAAAGCAGCAATTCAGGATCATAAGAAGCAGGAGACTGAAAATGCAGCGACACCAACTACCATTGGTGACCTGATTAAGGCGCAGATGGAGAGCAATGACAGATAACTGTCGGCTATAATAGAGCGAGATTGGCAAGAAAAACAAAATGACCAAATCTGAATTAATTGATAGAATTGCGCAGTTTCAAGATCAGTTGCCGCCAAAAGATGTTGAATTGGCAGTTAAAATGATACTGGAAGAAATGACACAAGCTCTGGTCGATAATCAGCGTATAGAGATAAGAGGATTTGGTAGTTTTTGCTTGCATTATCGTAAGCCGCGAGTTGGGCGAAATCCCAAGACAGGAGAAACTGTTGAATTACCTGGGAAGTATGTGCCCTATTTTAAGCCTGGTAAGGAGCTTCGGGAGCGGGTTAACGCTGGAATCGGCAAGTAACCCCTCGTTGTTGTAAGCTTAGTTAAAAACGGTGAAGCGAAAGCTTTGCCGTTTTTTTTCGGAGATGGAAATGACAAAAGTAAAGCGATGGGTTGGGCTGTTATTACTACTCATTTGTGTGTTGATGGGTGTCTGGGTTGTTCAGGATAATCCGCTGGAGGTTCCTGTGACTCTTCTGGGTTTTCCTCTGCTTAAATTACCCCTTGGTATCTGGTTGTTGGTGGCTTTTCTTGCGGGTAGCGTGCTTAGTTATGTGGTGGGTTTACCCGGTTCTTTGAGACAAAAGGCACAATGTCGACGTCTTCAGCGACAGCTTGCTCTCGCTGAAACCGAGATACAGACGCTGAAATCTGCAGCCATAAAGAGTTAATGCTCACTGATAAAAGAACTTAAAAATGCATGATGAAGCTGTTGAAAAGCGTATTATTGTTGCGCTAGATTACCCTGATCAATCTTCCGTTCTCACTTTTGCGGATAGTGTGAGCCCAGATCTTTGCCGTTTGAAAGTTGGTAAGGAGGTGTTTACCCACTCTGGTCCTGAGCTGGTGCGAGCTTTGGTTGACCGTGGTTTTGATGTTTTTCTTGATCTTAAATTTCATGATATTCCGACGACTGTCGCTAAGGCCGTGAGTGCTGCGTTGGATCTCGGGGTATGGATGCTCAATGTGCATGCTTTGGGTGGTTCGAGAATGATGCAGGCTGCCCGGGAAGCTCTCGAGCAGCAGGGTGGGGGCTCCAAGCTCGTTGCTGTAACCGTATTGACAAGTATGAGAGATAACGATCTCGCTGAGCTTGGTTTGAAGATGCCAGCGGGTGAATTAGCCGCCAAATTGTCCGGTCTTGCTATGCAATGCGGCTTTCACGGTGTGGTGTGTTCGGCGCAGGAAGCAAGGGGAATAGCGGATCAATGTGGTGAATCGTTTTTACGAGTCACGCCAGGTATTCGCCCTGTTAGTCCTTCGCTTGGTGATGATCAGCGACGGATAATGACTCCACTGCAGGCTGTAGATGGGGGGAGTAATTATCTAGTCATAGGTCGACCTGTAACGCAATCTGTCGATCCGGTGGCAGCGTTACTTGCCATAAAAAAGGAAATTGGAGAAGATGTCGGCGAGGGATGAGCCCTTTTTTTAAATAAGTTACATGGAGCACTTTAGTGCACGGAGTAAAGTATGAAAGGTATAAGGACATTGTTGGCTTGTGTTGTTGCTGTTGTGTTATTGGGTTTGACAGTTGCTGGGCCGGTGTATGCGGTGGAGCAGCCTGATTCTAAAAAGACTGTTGTCTCAACTGTTAGTATCAATAATGCAGACGCCAAGGAACTTGCTGCCAAATTACACAATATTGGTAAGAGTAAGGCTGAAGCAATCGTTAATTACCGTAAAGAACACGGGCTTTTTACGAGTAAGGAACAACTGTTAAATATTAAAGGTATAGGTGCCGAGACGTTAAAAAAGAACAAGGCGTTAATTACTTTATGATATTTAAGGGCTGAAAATAAAATGGCCACGCTATTACGTGGCCATTTTTATATGGGCTGAAGTTGCTGGGTATTCGTGAGTTAAGATGGGTAGAGTCAATACAACTCCAAACATTAATGTTGTCCCTATAGTTATCGATACTATTCTGGTCGTACTGATGGGTTACTTCAGTTACTTCCTGCGTTTCGGTGAATGGGTTTTACCGCCGTATTATCATCTGTTTATTTTTGCGGCCAGTTTGACGACAGGCTTAGTACTTGTCGTTTTTAATTCATACCCCTCTGCTGATTCAAAGCTAAGAGAAATTTTTTTCTATTTCACCAGTCGTGTCGTTTTGTCATTTAGCATTTTTATGATGCTATTGGTGTTCCTTAAAGTCACCCAGCTGTATTCCCGTCTTTGGCTGGGGGCTTGGATTTCCCTCTCATCATTAGTACTTTTTAGTGCTCATGCCGCTTATCAGCAGCTGGTTGCCGGATTACAGGCAAAGGGCAAGATGACAAATGACGTGTTGATTGTCTATAGAACCGAACAGGGCTACGACACTTTGAAGGGTATGGACACTGCTGGTTACCGAATTTGTAAAGAAGTCAATTTGTTGAAAGATGATGTGGAGTGTCACGGGTTGGCTGATCTTGTTGAGAGTTCCAGGGTGTCTGAAGTCTGGATTAGTATGCCCTTTAATGACTTCGCAACGGTCGACCAAATCACCTATGAGCTTCGCCACTCTCTGGCTAATATCCGGTTTATCCCGCAACATAATGATGCCAGATTGCTCAAACACCGTATCAGCTATCTGGGTTCTCAATATACTATTGACCTTAGCTACACGCCTCTCGATGGTTTTAACAGGTGCGTGAAACGACTTGAAGATTTGATTTTAGCGACGCTGATTAGTTTATCGATAATTCCAGTATGCCTGATAATTGCCTTAGCGATAAGGCTGACTTCAGAAGGCCCCGTCCTTTTTAAACAAAAACGTAACGGTATGGGTGGCGAAAAAATCACGGTCTACAAGTTTCGCAGTATGGAAGTGCATAATGAGGAGCAAGGCGCAGTCACTCAAGCAAAAATAGATGATGCTAGGATACCACCTCTAGGACATTTTTTGCGAAGAACAAGTCTTGATGAATTACCGCAGTTTTTTAATGTTCTTCAGGGGCGAATGTCTATAGTGGGTCCCCGGCCGCACGCCTTAGTCCACAATGAGTATTATAAAGATCTCGTTCAATCTTATATGTGGCGACATAAAGTGAAACCAGGCATTACTGGTTGGGCTCAAATTAATGGATACCGAGGTCGCACCGATACCTTAGAAAAAATGAGCCGCCGAGTCGAACATGATCTTTGGTACATTAACAACTGGAGCCTTTGGCTTGATCTGAAAATTATTCTAAAGAGTTGCTACAAGGGGTTTTTCAATAAAAATGCATACTGAATACTCTTCAATTCGTTGGCTTGATGTAACATTCTGTTTTAATTGAGTTTTTTTAGAAGCAAGTTTTTTCCTGCCAAGAGTGATTTTAATCAGATCTCAGTCTTAATGGTTTGCACTGCGAACTATTGTCGCTCGCCTATGGCTGAAGGTATTTTACGACGTAAGCTATATGAGCGAGGTTTGTTACCACAGATTAGAGTCGATTCAGCGGGTACTCATGTGTCAAGAAAGGGACTGAAACCCGATCTCAGGGCTCAAAAAGTTGTGCGTTCCGCTGGGATTGATATTTCAAAATTACGTTCGCGCAGTATTCGGCCTGTCGATTTTGTTGAATTTGACTATATTCTAGTAATGGATGAAAGTAATTTGCAGAGTGTCTCCAAACTTTGCCCCCATGAGCACCAACATAAAGTAGCACTGATAATGGCTTTTACTCCGCAGACAGGTGTGACCGAAGTTCCAGATCCCTACTATAGTAATAAAGCGGGATTTGAGCAGGTGTATACTTTCTTGGAACAAGCTATTACGGGCTTGGTCATGACGATTGAAGAAAGACACAGCCTGTCTTAGTCGCTTGATATTTGTTGCCAGCTTTGTGGTACTCGATAGGTTGCCACTTTGGTGTGAGTTTTAGTTTGGGGTACTCGATCTACTCAAGTCAAATCATGGTACAAAAAGGGGCTGGCTATGGATAATGAAAAGGAGTCGCTTACAAGGAGGTTTCTACAGTACTTTCAGGTCGAGTTGGCGACCAGTGCGGAGGATAAAAGAGCTATATATGAAGTCCGGTACCGTGTGTATTGTGAAGAGTTTAAATATGAATCAGGTGAGAGCTTTCCCGATAAGGCTGAAATGGATGAGTATGATGAAAGGTCTTTGCACTGCCTGATTAGGCATAAAAGCAGTGGTAGAGCGGCTGGTTGTGTTCGGCTGGTACCCGCAAGCAAGAATATCACTGAGCTCTTACCTTTTGAGAAGTTCTGTGCTGAAAGCGTTGATCACGTGTTTGTTGATAGCCTGAATACTGAGCGTTCTCACATAGCCGAAATTTCTCGTCTAGCTGTTGATGGTGCTTTTCGTCGTCGCCCTGGTGAAGTCGCAACTCGCTTTGGTGGGATAGAGGCTTTGGATTGTTCGGCTGCGGAAACACGCACTTTTTCGCTCATTGCTATATCCGGCTTTCTCGCTTCTGCTGCGTTGGCAGAGTTATCTGGGCGGAGTGATGTGTTTGCCATGATGGAACCCTTTTTGCCTCGCTTGGTCAGTCGCTCTGGGATTTGCTGGCAACAAGCGGGAAGGCCTATTCAGTATCATGGTGAAAGGGCCCTCTATTATATAAAAACACAGTCAGCAGTGGATAATATGCTTCCCGACTTGAAGGAGCTTTACTTGGCGATTTATCAGGAAATAGCAGATACATACTCCGCCTGTTAGCCAAGCAGCTGTTAGGGATGAATGACTGATTGTTTATTATCTCCTAGGTATGTGAGACTGACATCCATAAAGGGCAAAAATATGCTAGCAGAACATTTTGACTATGATGTTGCTTTTTCACGAAATTTGGGGTGGGTGAACGAAGCTGAGCAACACTTACTGCGCACTAAACGTATAGCCATTGCAGGTTTAGGGGGTGTGGGTGGTAGTCACCTGCTTACATTGACGCGCCTGGGTATTGGCAATTTCAATATTGCTGATCTCGATATTTTTGAGCAGGAAAATTTTAATCGCCAGGCAGGAGCGAGTTTGCCTCACGTTGGGCGTGAAAAAATTGATGTGCTGCAGGAACTGGCTCTGGGTATCAATCCCGAGTTGAACTTTCATAAATTTTCATCGGGAGTTGATGCGAACAATCTCGATGCATTTCTCGATGGTGTTGACCTCTATGTTGATGCCCTCGATTTCTTCGCTGTCGAAATACGTCGGGCTGTGTTTGCTGCTTGTGCTGAGAAGGGTATTCCGGCGATTACAGCTGCACCACTGGGAATGGGTGTTGCTTTTCTCGCTTTTCTGCCAGGGCAAATGAGTTTTGAGGAGTATTTTCGTCTGGCGGGTCGGGCAGAAGATGAGCAGCTGCTACGTTTTTTGCTGGGCTTGTCACCGGCAATGCTTCAAGCTAAGTATTTGGTTGATGATACTCGTCTCGATCTTAACGCCCATAAAGGACCATCAACGCCCATGGCCTGTGAGCTTTGTGCCGGCATGGCGGGCACTCACGCGTTAAAGTTGCTCTTGAATCGAGGCGATGTGCCTGCAGCCCCTAGAGGGCTTCATTTCGATGCCTATCGTAACAAGATGGTGAAAACCTGGCGGCCTATGGGTAATGATAATCCCATTCAGCGCCTCGGCTTGAAGATTGTCCGTCAACGCTTGTCAGCGAAGATGTCAGAAACGCCCGAAAACATACAGTCTACGCCAGCAACCGTGATTGAGAGAATACTCGACTACGCCCGTTGGGCGCCGAGCGGTGACAATACTCAGCCCTGGCAATTTGAAATAGTCAGTGACAAGCATTTTGTTATTTATACTCGTGATACCAGAAATTGGTGTGTTTATGATCTAGCCGGGCGTGCTAGCCAAACATCGGCGGGCACCTTACTTGAAAATATTTCGATTGCCGCTTTGAGCGAAGGACTGGAGGCTTCGTTTACGCTACGTGATCCGGCAGTTGATGCCGAGCCTGTTATCGATGTGCTTTTGACGGCTTTGTCTCAGCACACTGAAAAGCCACCGCTACTCCCTTACATTCAAGTGCGCAGCGTGCAGCGCTTACCGCTGTCTACGCAGCCTTTGATGGAAGCACATAAGCAGGCACTGGAGAAAGCCGTTGGCTCAGGTTATCGCCTGATCTGGATCGAAGGTCGCCAAAAAAAATGGCAAATCACACGCTTATTGCTGCGGGCAGCGAGCATTCGCTTAACGATTCCAGAAGTTTATGAAGTCCATAAAAAAATTATTCACTGGGGTGTTCAGTTTAGTAGTGACCGTATTCCCGATCAGGCCTTAGGGGCAGATAGCGTCACAGTGAAAATGATGAAATGGGCTTTAAAAAGTTGGTCGCGGGTTAAAATGCTCAATCGCTATTTCGCTGGCACTGTAATGCCTCGAATACAACTCGATCTAATACCTGGTCTCCGCTGTGGCGCCCATTTTATCATCGTTGCCGACACCCCTCGTGTTAAAACTGCTGACTATTTGGATGGTGGGCGGGCAGTACAACGGTTTTGGCTCACTGCAACTAAACTCCATTTACAGCTACAGCCAGAGATGACGCCACTCATCTTTTCGACCTATTCCCGAGAAGGTCGGCGATTTACCGACAATGCTGATAAACAAGCGGCAGCTGACACCCTGCGATTGGAGCTTGATGCCTTGAGTGGAGGAGAGGTCGATGCCGTATTCATGGGGCGGCTTGGTTATGGTGCGGCCGCTTCCTCGCGCTCCTTACGTAAGCCATTACAACAGTTAAAAACAGTTAAAAAATAATCAGGCATATCGGTCGTTATGGCCGTGCTGGCCAAGTACCGTTCACCACAGGCTTTAGAATGACAATGAATTGTTTTTATAGAATGATTGTTTTTATCATAATGACTCACTGTTGTTCTCAGCTTGCTGCTGAACCGACGCCGGTGACCACGAAAAAGATAGCCGATGTGTTGTTTTATCCTGTACGTGATGCACCTTCCACAACGTTGAGTTTGAATGACACGCGTGTGAGTAGTCAGCTGAAGGGCATCCTCAAAGAGATTAATGTACGGGTTGGCGACAGTGTCAAGCAAGGTAACGTGCTTGCTAGTATGGACTGTGAAGACTATAAGATTGCTGTCACCCAGGCTACCGCTGCACTCACTGCTCAACGTGCGACCTTGAAATTTGACCGTTCTCGCTTGAAAAAAGTCACTCAGCTCTCGAAGAAAAAAAATATATCCACTGAAGAGGTAGAGAGGCGCACATCTAATGCGGCTATTTCTGCTGCGGATGTTGAAGGTTTAAAGGCATCATTGAGAGCGACTGAGCGAGCAGTGGAGAAATGCGCTATTCGGGCTCCCTATGATGCGGTTGTGATCTCTAAAATAGCTAATGTTGGTGATTATCTGGTACCCGGCAGTCCCGTTTTACGCTTACTTGACCGAGATAATGTTGAGGTGTCTGCGAAAGTGCAAGAGCAAGATCTAGCCTTGTTAAAACAGTCGGGAAATACAGCCTTTATCGCCAATGAAAAACGTTATCCGCTTAAATTAAGGGCCATTTTGCCGCTTATGGAAAGCCGTATTCGCAGTTACGAAGTGCGTCTCGAATTTACTGACGATAAGGCCTATCCGGGTAGTGCCGGGCGCACCGAATGGCTTACCCCGACACCCTACATACCTGCAGAATTTTTAGTGCGGCGTAAAGGCTTGGGTGTGTTTTTGGCTGTTGCTGGCCGAGCCCGTTTTATACCTTTACCTGCAGCGAATGCAGGGCAGCCCGCAGCACTTGCTCCCCCGCTGACAAAAAGCAGTAACGTCATTATTAACGGCCGTTTTAAAATAAACGATGGAGATGCAGTGCGAGTCGTAGAGCACTAAGCCCATGTTTGTAAAACTACTGCAAAACCATACGCTGACTAACCTGACTTTCTTATTGGTGCTCGTTCTTGGCTGGCTGTCTTATCAGCAACTTCCTCGCGAGCAGGACCCAAGCATTAATTTTAACTGGGTGCAGGTTTGGGCATATTGGCCAGGCGCAACTGCGCCTGATGTTGAGACTCGGTTAACTAAGCCCCTCGAAAATGGCATTAAAAGAGTAGCGGACGTGAAGTTTGTGTCCAGCACCAGCCGTGAGGGTGTATCGAGTATCTTGATTCGGTTCGACGATATCAGTGACGCTGAATTTGATAAAAGAATGGCCGACTTGCGACGCGAACTACAGGCTCGTCAGGACGAGCTGCCGGCAGAGGTGAAACAGCCAGATGTCTTCGAAATCACCAGCTCGAAAGCCTTTCCCACCGCCACCTTGGTTGTTTATGGGGAAACAGATGAGGAGTCTCTACAGGGCATTGCACAAGATGTAAAAGATGATTTGGAACGCCTGGATGGTGTTGATGACGTTTTGTCTGTTGGTGATAGAGGTGCCGAGTTACAGGTCGAGTTTTTGCCAGAGCGTTTGTTGGGTCTGGGTGTTTCTGCTATTGATCTGGCTGATACGGTACAAGGCTACTTCAAAGATCTCGCGGCTGGTGATATTGCCTTAGGTGACCAGAAGTGGTTGGTTCGTCTTACCGGTACTAGCAGTGACCCGGATTATGTCGGTACCTTCCCAATAGCCAGTGAGCAAGGCGAAGTGTTATTGCGCAATATTGCTGATGTGGAAAGAACAAGAGAAGACCCTCGGGAGCTGGTTCGCTATAAGGGGGGGGCGGCCGTTTTACTGCTTGTTTATAAAAAAGGCAAGGTCAACAATATTAAGCTGCTGGAGCAGGTAAGTCGCTATATCGAGCAGAAAAACTGGCTGACTGAGCGGACGGGTATAGAGCTTGTGTTACTGGACGATCAGACAGAAACGACCAAAGCGGCACTGGGCGTGATGGAGCGAAATGCCGTTATTGGCCTACTACTTGTCATGTTGGTGACCTGGGCTTTCCTTGGTTTTAAAATGGCTTTATTCACCAGTGTGGGTATCGCGTTTGTTCTAGCGGGCACCTTTGGTGTCATGAGCCTTATCGGTGAAACCCTGAATATTTCAATTTTACTCGGCATAGTGATAAGCCTCGGTATGCTTGTCGACGACGCTGTAGTCGTCGTTGAATCCATCCATCACCGTCTTCGTCGAGGCGTCGATTCACTACAGGCGGTTCGAGAGGCACTGAAAGAAGTTGTGCCACCAGTAACCACCGCAGTACTGACGACTATCGCCGCTTTTTTACCGCTTATGCTGTTACCTGGAGTACTGGGTGATTTCATGCGTGTTGTGCCATTGGTCGTGAGTGTTGCTTTAGTCATAAGTTTGATTGAGGCCTTCTGGATACTGCCTAGCCATGTCATCGAATTTGAACCCAATCTTGCACAACGAAATCAAGCACAATTGTTACGCAATAAGGCCACTAAGCGACTACGCAACACGTATACGCGTCTACTGATTACAGTGCTGCGTCGACCCAAGCATGGTTTATACGGTATTTGCCTATTACTGGTGCTGGTCGCTTCAATTTTGGGTTTAGGTCTCGTCAAAATAGATTTTTTTGCGAGCGATTATTATCGACTTTTTTACGTTAATGTCGAAATGCAGCCCGGCACTACTTTGCAAAGAACCAGCGCTACTCTAGATAGAGTGAGACAAGTGATCGAGAAGGAGTTACGCCCTGGGGAGGCCAGGGGTATTGTTCATTACGCAGGACAACAATTTACAGACAAAGAAGTGCTGACAGGAGATGACAGAGGACAAATATTCGTTAGCCTAAACCCTGCAACACCTGAAGCGAGGGATATGCAGGACATTATTAATACTGTCGAAAACCAAGTTATGGCAGTGCCCGGCCCGATGAATATTTCATTCTTACGACGAAAAATGGGACCCCCTACCTCAAAGCCGATTAGCCTAAAAATCAGGGGTGACGATATAGTAGAAATTAGAAGAGCGCTGGCCAGCCTTAAAAAAATAGTGGCTGATGTTCCCGGCGTGGCCGATATTACAGACGATGATGCCAAAGGTGGAATGGAATTAAGGGTACGTCTTAACCCCGATGTTATTACGCAAACAGGGTTGCCCCCCCAGGATGTGACCCGCGCCGTTCATCTTTATGTCGATGGCGAAATTGTTGCCAATACGCAATACAAGGGTGAACGGCTCGATGTCCGCGTTCGCGCGAAGCCCGATACCTTGCAAAACATTGATACTTTTATGGCCAACAGCATAGGTCTCAAGACAGGTGGAGCTATAGCCTTTGGTGAATTGTTGACTGCTGATGAGCAGATCACGGTAAGTAATATTCGGCACCAAAATTTCCGTAGGGCGGTTACCCTTGAGGCAAGCCTGGATTCTACAATAACAGATACATTAAGCGCTAACCGGCTGATTAAGCAGCGTTGGTCAGAGATAAGCTCGACATTTCCCGGTATTAATCTGGATTTTTCGGGTGAAATGGATGATATCCAAGATAGCCTGGGTGCTATGTTGATCTTGTTCATCCTGGGTTTGGGGTTGATCTACCTGGTGCTCGGAACGCAGTTTAACAGCTACCTTCAACCACTGATTATTCTAGCCGTTGTGCCGCTTGCTTTTGTTGGTGTTGTATTGGGGCTTTTTATCAGTGCCAATCCGATGAGTCTTTTTACCCTCTACGGTACGGTTGCTCTCGCAGGTATTGCAGCTAATGATGCGATAGTGCTGATTGTTACCGCCAATAAAAACCTGGCTAAAGGCATGACCATGGCAACGGCAGTGACTTATGCTGCCAGACGAAGAGTCGTGCCGATAACAATTACTTCTGTGACGACGATTGCCGGCCTTTTTGCCCTGGCTGTTGGTCTTGGAGGCAAGTCGTTATTATGGGGGCCAGTTGCAACAACTATTGTTTGGGGATTAAGTTTTTCTACGGTATTAACTCTCTTTGTCATTCCTATCGTCTACTTAGCTTGTTTCAAAGCGCCTACGACACAAATGCTTGTGTTACAGCTACCTGATCAGGAAGAAGGTTTGTCTGGGCGCGTTCTACGTACTATTGCATCTAAATTGTCCCTGACTTTACGCGCTGAAGACGAAGGCATGGCGGAGGCCTTGCTTGACCCAGCTCAGCGAGCCCTTTACGAAGAGGGTGTTTTTGCCTTAAGAGAGGGTGATAGTGCCCAAGCGATTAAGAATTTTGAGCAATTAACGAACGAGCATCCTTCGGTAAGGGCGTATAGTTTTTTAGCAGCTCAGGCACTGATCATTCACATGCAGAAATATGGCTGGGATATTGGCTTTATGCCTCGAGCGAAGCGTTATCTCAATAGAGCTAAGCTACTAGGTATGGAGGAGGATAAACTCCTTAAATTAGAGCAAGCTTGTGACGTGCTGGATCGACAGCAATAGCTACTACAAAATGAAATCGCTTTGGTGTATGGCTGTATGATTTTTTATGCCAATGTTACACTCAGCTAGTACGGTTTATCTTCCTAAAGAGCCTCTGATTACGTCAAATACGATGTTGTGACTTGTTCAGGAGCTCCTCGACGTGCAGCCTGCGGCCAAGTGCTAATTTCAGGTCTTTTAATAATATTTGTCAGATTTGATGATTCGAGTTTGATGATAATGAGGTATGTAATGTGTCCACACCGTAAGCCCAATACTATCAACAAACTGATCCTGCTGTTTTTTATCGTTGCTGGGCTGTCAGCCTGTAGTGCTGATATAAGTTCTGATGAATATGTCGCTCGCGCCATTGAGCAGCAATCAGAAGGTGATGTAAATGCTGCGGTTATTGAACTAAAAAATGCATTGCAAAAAACACCTCGGCATAAAGAAGCCCGTTATTTGTTGGGAACCCTTTATCTTGAACAGGGCGCGCTAATTTCGGCTGAAAAGGAGTTCTATCGAGCTATTGATTACGGTGTGGAACCCAGTGCAGTCGCTGTACCACTGGCACGCACATTATTAGCACAGGGTAAATTTCAGGAATTACTGGATAGTACAAATGATCTTTCTTTTACGTCGGCCTACACGCAGGCTAATCTGTTGGCGCTTAAGGGGCAGGCGTACTTGGGCCTGGCAAGGCTTGACGCTGCAGAGCAATTGTATGATCAGGCTTTGCAATTGGACGAAGAGAATGCAGAAGCCAAAACAGGTCTAGCCCAGCTTGCGATAGTGCGAAACCAGGATGATGCGGCTCGGCAATATGTTACCGCTGTGTTGAAACAAACACCCGATTTTGCCTTTGCTCAATCTCTACTCGGCTTGATTGAATTGCGAGCTAGTAATCTGGAGGCTGCCGAGCAAGCCTATCGGTCTGCAGCTGAACACCCGCTATACAAAAGCCACTCCCAGATACAACTTGGTTTTATCTATATTCAGCTAAAGCAATTCGACAAAGCTGAAGAGATGGTGGCTTTGTTAAAACAGCGCATAAAAGGGAGTCCTCAGGTTGATTATTTAGAAGGTTTCCTGGCCTTTAATCAGCAGAATTTTAAAGACGCAAAAGACTTATTTGACGCTTTACTGGGTAAAGACCCCAATCATCTACGTGGTTTGTTTTATGCCGGCTCAACAAATGCTTATTTGGGTAATTTTGCTTCTGCTAAAAATCAACTGGAGCAGCATTTAAAGGCTAATCCTGGCAATGTGTATGCGCAAACATTATTGGCCCAGGTTGAATTGGCCGAGGGCAACCCTGCTCATGCTCAACACTTGATTTTGAGTGTTCTTGAAAGGTTTCCTGACGACTTGATGGCCTTGAACCTTCTTGCCGGTGTCTCTTTAAGTCAGGGTAGTTCACAGGAGGCATTGAGCAGTTTACAAAAAGCCGCACAGGCTCAGCCAACATCCGTTGAGACACAAATACGTTTGGGCAACCTTTTAGCTGGACAAGGACAAGTTGAGGCTAGCTTGCTGCAATTGGAGCAGGCCTATGAGTCAGAGCCCGATAACGGTCGGGTGGTTGAAACACTGGTGCGGCAGTATTTAAGTGCCGGTGAAAATGACAAAGCCTTGGCTGTGGCGGAGAAGCACTTGGCGCTTAACCCCAACCGGCCCCTACCCCATGCTCTGATGGGCATGGTGTTTATGAGTTTAAACGATAATGAGGCCGCTGAAGAAGCATTGCAGAGAGCCTTGAATATCGACCCCAGTGCGACATCAATTTACAATGGTCTGGCGGCTTTGGCTATCCGTGGCGAGGAGTTAGATACAGCTGAGCAGCATCTTCGAAAGGCGCTCAGCTATCGGCCCGGGGATTATCAAACGGTCACTAATCTTGTCACTCTGAAGAGGATACAGGGCAAGCAAGCAGATATTGCCAATATTCTTGAAGAGGCTGTCGACGTTGAACCGCGCGTCGAGTTTCAATTAAGGTTGGGACGAATTTATCTCGATGATAATGAGCCCCAGAGAACACTAGATCTTCTAAGTAATGTTCAGGGTAGTAATAATACGCAAAAAGCCAACCTCTTTGGTTTGCGTGCTGAAGCCCTTTTGGCAGTTGGGCAATACAGTGATGCCAGGCAAGCCTTGAATGAGTTGCTTGTGTTGGCGCCAAAAACTGCCGTCGTGCACTTTTATCTTGCCCAGGCGGCTCAAGGGCTCAATGAGAGAGTGGTCATGCGAGAAGAGCTCGAGACGGCTACCCAGCTGGACGCTAACTATCTACCCGCTAAAATAGCACTGGCACGTATGGCCATTGAAGATAGAGATATTGCGGTCGCCAAGCAATGGCTGGCAGAGCTGGAAGGCCAAGTTAAACCGGATAATGCCGATGTCACATTGATCAAGGCTCAGCTGTCTGAATTAACGAACGACCTGCCGGCAGCGATTACAGCCTATCAGCGCTTATTTGACCGGAACCCCAGTGCCAGTGCTCTGCTGCCCTTAACAAGGGTGCAGTGGCGTAATGGCGACAAAGATATAGCCTTGACGTCTTTGCAAAGCTGGACAGAAGCTAATCCTCGTGAGCGGCTCGTTAAACACGACCTTGCACTGCGGTATATGGCGCTGCAGCGCAACGATGATGCTGTTGCAACCTACACAGCCCTGATAAAAAATGAGCCTGAGGATGCGCTGGCATTAAATAACCTGGCATCCTTATTAACCGTTTCTAAGCCCAAAGTGGCATTGGATTACGCCAGGCGAGCTTATGCTCTGTTTCCAGAAGACCCCGCTGCTATCGATACCCTTTCAGGGGCGATGTTGGCTAACAACGATATCGTTGGGGCGCAGCGGATGATAGAGAGAGCCCTGGCGAAGGAGCCAAATAATACGGCATTTTTGTCTCGACAAGAGCAAATTCAACGTGTGAGTGGTCAGCGCTAAGACTTTCTCTACTGCCGTATGCTCGGGTAATTTCAGCTCGGTAGGATCAATTATTTAGCGGGTGGTACAAAAGGTGTATAAAACCTGTGTCGCGACGAGCTTGCTGAGTTCTGCAATGTTCTTTGTGGTACTTAAACAGACAATAACTTCCTTCTGGTGCTGATAGCGACCCACTCTGTCGAAAAACCTTACACTTTTGTTCAAGAAGGTGGGCTGCTGAAAGAAAGAATTTTAGATTGCTTGAGTGGGATGCTGCTGACCATGAGAACAAACTGCTTTTGTTGCTCATTGACCCATAACAATGAGAGTATTCAGGGGTCTTCCTTTGGTATTAAGCGGCATGAAGGTTTTTAGTTGCAGACGCGCAAGGCAAGTGTCAAGGTTCTTTACACTTTGCTACCTGTAATGCTCGAAAGCCGTCATAGTTTTTTGTATGCCTTTGTTTATAAAGGATAATTCATAGTTGGCATGGTATTCGCTTGCTAAAGGCAAGAGGTGGGAATCGTCTTGTTGCTTACTTCTTTATTTCAAAACAAAGACCATTTCCGTAAAAAGGAGATACCAGGAGAATGACTATGTTGAGTAAAGTGAAAATAGTAGGTGCAGCCTCACTGCTGGCCTTGAGCGTTGGTGCACAGGCAAATGTTGTCGACCTGTTCACAGATCCTGTGGCGGGGCAGAAGGTTGATACCGATGGGCTTGCTACAGGCACGAGCGTCTACAATGAAATCGGTTCTTACGCCAGTATAATTGGCGGGTACCGCAGTTTAGAAATTGTAGAGGTTTCGGATGGTAATACTCTTCCGTTGCAGAATGGTGCTTCAATGGTTGCTGGCGGTGGTGAGCTTGCCTTTAATAGTGGTACGGCTATTGAAGCGGTAGGCACTCTCCAATGGGATGGCAACGATGCTTCATCAGATTTAACAAAAACCGGCATGGGCTCAGAGAACCTGGTTGTCCAAGCGGGCTGTCCAGCGGGTGGATGTGACCGGTTTATTTTTGATGTCTTAGAAGCAGATCACGCCTTCGATTTTACTATCGGTCTTTATACTGATGATGATTATTGGACAGAGTTTGATTTGACAGCTACGACTGGTGCACACACCAGTGAGATTTTCTTTTCGTTCTTTGAAAATGCGGCTGGATGCGGTCTTGCAGGTTCCCCCCCACTGCCATCCGGTGTTGTCGCGCAAAGATGCGGTACTTCCGGAGTTGCTGATGTGGAAAGCATCGGTGCGATCCAGTTAATCTTTAATCTTGATCCATTGACTACAGCGCTTGATTTTAGAATTGGTGCTGTCACCAAAACAGGTGTTCCAGAGCCTAGTATGGTTGCCTTATTGGGCTTGGGCTTAGCATCTTCTGGCCTGGTGTCAATTCGCCGCCGCAGAAAAGAGAAAGCATTGCTGGCTGACTAGACTTTCAGTATCAAGTGATGATTTGAAAAGCAGCCCTCCGGGGCTGCTTTTTTTTGTGCTGACTCTTGACAGGACAGTCTTAAATTACACGAAAGGCTTAAATAAGAAAGGGGTAGAAGCCAGTAGTCTTGTTTAAGTTTTGAATGGCGCTTTGTGGCACACTGGAGATAGGTAGCGGCTTTTACAACAGGATTTTTTGTACTATATCTCGAAAGGTTTTTTCTCCATCATAATGGGATAAAACATCAGCGGCTCCTTGGGCAGCCGCTTGATAGCGTGTCGTGTTCAGTAAAGTGTTTATTGCTTGTTTAATTTGGGCAATAGACGTTGATCCAGTACGTATAGCGATACCCGCGTTGATACGCTCGACGGCTTGCATATTCAGCTGTTGGTCTAAATTATTTGTGAAGCCCAGCACTGGCACACCTGCTGTTAGGGCTTCATAGGTGCTTAAGCTGCCTCCGTTACAGATGATGAGCTGGCTATTGCGGATAGCTGTTTTAATGGGCAAGTAGTCACTGACAAACACATTACTGGGTGTCTCTAATTTAGAGGTGTCGCTTCGCCCTGCGCTTGCCGCTATCAGGGTAACGGGCAACCCACTTAGTGCCTCTATTACTCTTGGGAGCAAATCATCTTGGCCCGAGCTGCCAGGGCTGGCAAAAATGATGGGTTTCCCCCGGGGGAACTGGTCCCACCATGTCGGTAAAGCGGTGTTCGTGGACCATTGTACTGGGCCCAGGTAATGGTGGTTGACTGGAAGTTTTTCGCAGGGAATCAACTCGGGTATATCTGCATACAAGGTATGGTCGGCCCAGGTATATACCTTGCGTAAATCATTGCCGATAGGTGCTAAGCCGTGACGGCGGCGGAGTGTGTTCAATGGCCTGGCATGTAGAGCAAAGGCAAAGGGGCGCACCGCGTTAAATATCTTTTGACCCAGTGTCAGTCCGAGTATTCTGGTGAAGGGCAAGTCGGGGACGGGGTAGGTGATTTTAGCAAAAGGGCTCCAGTAAGCATTAACAACCGATGCGTAGGGAACGGCTGTAAGAGGCGCACTAATGGCTAGTGACAGCCTGAAATCCCCGACGACTAGGTCCGGCTTTACTGTTGCGAGTAGTTGTAAGTCGTCTTCAACATAGTGGGCGAGGGTTTTTGTATCGAAAACGACCTTGCCCTGTGCCAGAGACTGACTAAACTGTGAGCCGGGAATGGTCCAAATGGACTCAAATTCGAAGGGGAAGGGTTGTTCGAGATGTAAATAACGGGGGTCAGAAGCCACAACGATCCGGTATTGTGCAGGATCGAGGGCTCTCGCCAGCGTCATCATTCGGCCAAAATGGGCAAGTGTAACGGCCTCTGCGATAAATAAGACGGTTTTTTTGGTGCCGATATTTGTCTCTGTTTTTTTATCACTTAACATTGCTGGCTCATTGAATGATGAGATAGAGGCTTGTTTATTCAGTTATTGATGGTCGTTGAGCATTTTTGTCATTTGGCGGTGAAGTATGCCTTCACAAAAAGTGGGTGCTAGTCTAGCTAGCCACTTTAGTGCCCTGGCTGAGCCCAGAGGCATGTCATAGTGGTTTTTTTTAATGCCCGACACTATTTTTTGGGCGAGTAGATCGGGCTGTAGTTTTTGTACCTTAAAACGAGACACGAGTTGGGTGTCGACCGCTGGAGGTAGTACTTCAAATACCTTAAGGGGAGTGTTCGCAAGTTGTTGGCGGAGCACATGGGTGATACTGCTGAATGCTGCTTTGCTAGCACTATAGCCTGGCATGATAGTGAGTGGCAGGTAGACCCCGGCAGTAGTTATGTTGACGATTGCTGGTGAAGGCTGCTGCCGAAGTTGAGGCAATAATAATAAGCTGAGGTGTAAAGGCGCGAGATAGTTGGTATCAATCTCAATACAGGCATGTTTAAACAACTCAGTAGGTTGTTGCGCGTCACCAAAATAAGCAACACCCGCATTATTTACCAGTAGGTTTAGTCCTGGAAATTCTGTTGTCAACGTTTCTGCGAGTTCGAGACGCTGTTGTTCGCTAGTGATGTCGACTTGCAGGGTATGCAAGCCAGGGTAACGCTTTTGTGCTTGTGCAAGTTTGTCCTGGCTTCGCCCCAGGATGATAACGGTATTTTTTTCACGATAAAAAGCGCCGGCAAGTGCCAGACCTATGCCGGAGGCTCCTCCGGTAATTAATACGGTGTTGCCGCTGATTTTCATTAGCTGTCATCACTGCTGGCGGAGAGAGAGCTTGGTGGAGATTTGGGTTTTTGCTTGCGCACGATAACGGCAGGTTCAAAGGCTGATGGAAACAGATAGCCGAACAGTGCAAAAAACCATAAACGGGGGCTGCGCAAAAAGACCCGATTGACTTCTGAGGGATCCATGGCGCGGTCAAGATCATGGCCGACGGCTTTATTGAGCTCGTCGAGAAATCGATAGTTGGAGAAAGGGCGTAAGGTGTCATGGTAGGAGCGACGGTAGCTGTGTTCGATAGTAAGGTTGTACTCGGTAACGAGCTTATGTAGACCTTTCTCGGTCAGAATCACGCGGTGAAAAGGTTGGTGTAAGCGCATGATTTCAGGTTCTAAGTTCGACATATTTACAGGCTCGGAATCTGCAGTGCCCAAATATAAAAGCCCCCCTGTTTTTAGCAGGTTGAGGTTCTCTAGTAGCATGCCGTGAATATCATCACAGTGTTCTAACGTGTCATTGTTTACGACGACGTCAAACAGAGATTGTGCAGGTGGTAAGGAGGAAAATTCAGGCACATAAGGGTCGTAACCAACAACATTGAGGTAGCCGCGTTGCTTTAGATACTCAACAAAAATGCCATTACCACAGCCATAGTCGAGAATAGAGTCTGTTTTTTGTAGGCCTGCATGACGTAAACGTCTTAGCAGATTGCCATAAGTGCCCTGAGCAAAAATATCGAGCTTGCGCTTGTTGAGAGGGTAATCGCTATAGATATCGTGAAAGTCTACGGGATCAATGCTGGTGATAGCTTGGCATTGGGGGCACTTCCATAGCATGAATTCAGAGCCTGAGTAGCGCTTGGTATTGCCGCGTACCGAGCCGAGATCTGCGTCTGAGGGCAGGCTGGTTTCGTAGTGACATGCAGGGCAATTGAGTTCAAAGAGTCCTTTGTCAGTCACGGTGTCAGTATTTTCGTTATTCATAAACGAGTCCTGCTATCGTTATGATGAGGCCGTTCATTGGCTATTCATGCTATTTCGACGGCCCACGCCAAAGACAAAATCACCGCCACCGCGTTTTTCCCAATTGTTATCGACGGCTATACCTTGTTGCTCAATTTCTTGAATAAACTCTTCGCTGCTAAAGCGGTTTTCTTTGGGATGTTCAAATAGAACGCTATAGGGCCATCGATGGATCCATTGTGAGGTGACCTCCTGGAAAAAGAAGCGGCCATCAGGTTTGAGTACTCGGGCGATTTCTACGACGGCAGCTTGCCAGTTAGGCACGTGATGAATAGCCGCGAAATTGAAGACGGCATCGTAAGATTGATTGGGTGCGTCAATGTCAGTGACATCACCGGTCTCTAGTTTAAGTTGTGTAGGACTATACTTGGCCAATCGCTTGCGTGCATGTTTAAGCATACTTTCGTCAAGGTCTATTGCATGTACCTTGGCTGCCCCTAGTTGCTTAAAGAGTAATTCAGTACCGACACCCCGTCCGCAGCCTACCTCTAGCACACTCATGCCATCGAGGCGTCCTCCAAGTTTTTGTAACAGGGGCAACTCAAAATGACGCTGAATCAATAGGCGAACGGGGTTATTCATGGCCAGTTTTTCAAGCGTATTCATCTTCATTAGTCATTACCCTCGATTAATTTGTTCTTTCTACTATTGGTTGGGGTGGGGGGTTAGATGCTTCTAACATGTGATCCGCAACGCGTAATGCATTGGCGGCTAATGTTAATGCTGGGTTGGTACCGCCGCTGGAAGGGAAAAAGGAGGCGTCAACGATGTACAGGTTATCCAGCTCGTGACTCCGATTGTTGCGATTGAGCACGCTGTCCTGGGGTGTTAAGCCAAACCGGCATGTGCCACAGGCATGGGCAATGCGTTGGTTGTTTTCAGCTTGTTTGATAAGCATATAAGGGCGTGAGTTAAATATTGTTTTTAATTGTTGTCTAAACTGTTTAATTCGCTCCCGTTCATGAGAACAAATATTGTACTCTAGTCGTATCCTCTGGCCATCATCAGTTAGCGTGACCCTATTCCCACTATAGGGCAAATCTTCCATGATAGAGGCAAATAACACGCGGTCTTTAAATAAGTGGGTTAGAGCAGCACGGAGAATAGGCTTGCCTAATTTGAAAAAAGGAAGTAACCAAGCGTGGTTGCTTTGACGCAGTTCTGCCTCCATTTCTTCAGCGATGATTGTTGCTGAGGGTAGAGCTCCGAAAGATTGCACAGTGCCGAATTTGCCACGATCATTGCAATAGAAATCATTTAAAGCCAGCTCTTTAAGGTTGCCCGGGTTATCTTTTCGATTGACAGGGCGTACGGCATATATATCCGTGTAATGACGCATTAAATTGCGGCCCACCAGCCCCGACCCGTTTGCCAGGCCTCTGGGCCATCTCTTGGATGTTGATTGTAGTAGTAGTTTTGGCGTTGCCAGGGCTCCAGCAGCGAGCACTATAGTCTCGCCCGTGAGTCTGATTTGCTGTCCTTTATAATTGCATATGGCGCTGCTTATACGATCGTTGCTTGTTTCTAATCGTACAGCTTCACACTCTTCTAGCAAATGAGCCTGGTGTTTCTCAAGAGCTGGTTTAAGGCAGATGCGCGTACTGTCATTTTTACAGTCACGGGGGCAGAGAAAGCCCTGACAGCCTTGGCAACCGGGTACATACTCACAAGCTTGTGGGAGGCGATAAGGGTGTAGTCCCTGTTGAACAAAGAGGCTCTTTAGTTCTTCATTTGGTTGGCACAGGGGTGGTGCTAATTTGAATTGGTAAGACTGATCAGCTTTGTAGGGGTCGGCTTCACCTCGGACACGATAAAGCTGCTCTGCTTGTTTGTAATAGGGTGTCAGCTCATCATAATCGATTGGCCAGCGCTCGGGCAGGTTTGATTCTGATGCGGCAGTGTGGCGTTCCCTAGGGGTGAAATCTGCAGGAAAAAAGCGTTCCATGGCGTAGCCATAAAGGCTGCTAGACCCACCCGTACCACTACCTATAAATGGAATGCTTCGTTTTACCTTGGTTGCTGAATGATCGTCAAGCAGCTCGGCGCTGCGGCCTGCTTGTCGTAATATAGCCTGGTGCTTTGTGCTTGGTGCACAAGGTGAGGGGAAAAATGTTTCTGCAAAGTTACCGCGTAATGCTTTTATATCGTCAATCTGTGAAAGGCCTTTTTCGCAGAACAACACGCTTTTTCCGCCGCGTGCGAGAGCATACCCTAATGTAGATCCGGCTACTCCGGTGCCGATGATCACCACGTCCCAGGTGAAGTTGATGATTTTATCGATATCCTGATATGCCAATGCGCTTGGCCTCTTCCTACGGTGAGTATGTTTATCAGCATAGCAGAACGGGCTTTACCATTGTGGAAGCTTGTTCGAGGCATTAGGCTATGGAGTCTAATCAAGTGAATGGCTGAACAGATGGCTGTCATTAGTCGGCTAAATGGTCGCGCGCCTTCGGCGCTGGGTCTGTCTTCCATGATCTTGGGTGCCGTACAAGCCTCAAGAAAAGACTGTATAATTTGCTACCCAGCTAGTAGGTATTTATTGGTGCTAAGGGCTTACCATAGGTATTGTGGGCGTTGCGGTTTCATTTCAATCCCGCAATGTCATTGCACTTTGAGGGACGACAGGCGGTTCTTAGTCTCGTCTGTGTGAATCAAAAGCTTTGCCACTGCCCAAGTAAAAGCGCGTCCGTAGCTAAGAAAAGAGTGCCCCTAGGTTCTTCCTAGACTCCTTTAATTTATGCGTTTTTTTCTGTGATTTTGTCTTGGGTTTAAGCTCGCTCGATGATGATAGTCATATTTTGCTGTGGGGGGCGGAGTAATGCTTCTAATGGCCGCTGCAACACTTCGTTGCCTGATCATTGAGTTTGTTGTGGGTTTTTGGCGTTGCGTCGCTTATGCTATTCGGTATTATTTGGCGTCGCGTTATAATGTGACAGCATTTTACGCATTGCTATGAAGAAAAGAACATCATAAAGGGCAATGAAAGCGATGAGTTTCAATACAGGGTTAAGACTGCTATCACTATTTTCTTCTATTGATCGCTTTAGGGTGCATTGGAAAAGCAGTTAAGAGAAGCTTTGTTCATCAATTTAATAACACTGAGTCGATGAGAGTGAAGAGAGTTGAAATTGTTTATATCTCATGGAGTCTTGCAGGAGCCCTCTCCTAACCTCCGTCATGGTGCAAATTATAATTTTAATCCGTTAATGTTAAACCTGAGAGCGTAATAATGAAACAGCTTTATCATGTTGTGGTAATACTGTCTTTGGTCGGTCTTTTTGCCTGTGGCGAAAGTACCACGACAAGTGAATATGTCGATAATGCTCGGCGTTATCTAGATGATGGCAAAACGACAGCCGCTATTATCGAGCTTAAAAATGCTTTAAAAATTGAGGGAGATAATGCCGAGGCTCGATGGTTGCTCGGAAAGGTTTATTTCGATCAGGACGATATGCCGAGTGCGGATAAAGAGTTGCGTCATGCAAGAAAGCTTGGTGTTTCAAAGGATCAGGTCTTGCCCTTGCTGGCCCAGGCTTTTTTACGTCAGACCAAACTTGATGAGCTTCAGGCCTTATCTGTAGAAACCTTAAGGACTGAAGCCTTGGCGACGGTTTTGTCTGCGCAGGGCTTGGGGAAGTTAGCTGAGAATGAGGTCGTAGCTGGAGGAAGATTAATTGAGCGAGCGGTCGGTGAAGCCCCGCAGCTAGCTTATGCCCAAATGGCAAAAGCCCGATTGTTGCAGGCGGGTGGTGATGCAGATTTGGTTCTTGCGCAGCTTAATGTGATCTTTGCAATTGACCCCGATTACTCTCAGGCTTTGAGTTTGCTTGGCGATCTGGAGTTGCAGAAAAACGAGTTTAAAGCTGCCGAGCAAGCTTATACCCGTGCAATTGATGGGGGCTCATCTAAGGCGGAAAAATTTGCGAATACGCTGAAGCGAGCAATAGTCCGTATCACCCTGCAGCAACTTGATGCTGCTCAGATCGATGCGACTTACTTGCTTGCCACAGCACCTAAGCACCCGAGTGCCCACTATGTGCAGGGCATGATTAATTTTCAGCAGAAAAAGATGGTAGAGGCAAAAGAGTCACTAATTCAGGCCCTGCCAGCAAAAGAACGTCACCCCCAGATAGTCTATTACCTCTCCGCATTGCACTTGCTGGAGGGTGAGCGTGAGCAAGCGACGGCCTATGCTAGTGAGTTTCATGGACTTGCCCCTAACAATATAGCAGGGAGAAAGTTACTGGCAACAATTCGTCTCGCTGAGCGTGATTACGCGCAGGTCGAAAAGCTACTTCGCCCTGTGTTAGCGCTGGGTCAGAATGATGCGGGCGCAATGAATCTGCTCGCCAATGCATTGCTGCGTCAGGGGAAAACGGATGAAGCGATCGATTTGTTGTCGGAAGTTGCGGAGCTGGCCCCCGATTCCCCGACGGCACAGATGCGCCTGGGCGCCGGTATGTTGGTTGGCGGTGAGCAGGCGGGAGTGGAATATATTGAGTCTGCGTTGCGTTTAAATCCGGACTACCAGCAAGGTGAAATACTGCTGGTGCTAAATTACTTGCGTCAAAATGAGCCTGGTAAAGCATTACAGGCAGCAGAGGCTTACCGTGATCGTCAACCTGAAAATGTGACGCCCTATAATTTGTTAGGTCGTGTACACATGGAATCAAAAAGAAAGGAGGCAGCACAAGAGGCCTTTCAGCAAGCTCGATCGATATCGCCGGGGGATCCGTTTGCTTGTCAGAGCCTAGCTTTGTTTGCTGTGCAAGATAAACAATACAGTGCGGCTGAAAGCTACTATAAAGAGATTCTCGAACACCATGAGGATTATTTACCGGCTTTGCTGAAAATCGCCGCTTTAAAACAGCTGGAAGGTGACGAGGATGCAATGCTCGTTTATCTAGAGCGTGCGATGGAGGCGCATCCATCAGCTTACCAGCCTCGGTTAATATTGGCGCGTTTACACTTGTCAAAAGGGCGTTCAGATAAAGTGGCTGTATTGCTCAGTGGTTTAGAGGACTGGGATGGAAATCCTGAGTTATTGCATGTTGCGGGTGTTGCTCAGCTGGCAGAAAAGAACTATCACTCCGCCCAGGTCTCGTTCGATAAACTGGTGCAGCTTCAGCCTGATGGAGCTGTCGGGCATTATCTCCTGGCCCGAGCCCATGAAGGCCTGGGTCGCCATGAGCTTGTGTCGGGAGGCTTGCAGCAAGCGATTGAGCTTGCTCCTGACTATATTGAACCTCGTGTGGCTCTGGCTCGTCTGTCCTTACAGCAGAAGAATAATGTCGCTTTTGAGGAGCAATTAAAAAAGCTCAAAGTCTTGGCTCCAGACAATCCGGCAATATGGCAGCTGCAAATTGCGGAGGCAAAGCTAAAAGGGGATAAGGCGGGCGAACTGGCGATCTATGAAAAAGCCTTTAAGACGATGCCAAGCACTTCCACTTTACTTGGCTTCGCTGAGCAAAGGCTGTCTTTCGGTGATACGGATGGTGCCTTGGGGCTATATAAAACCTGGATTGTCGATAACCCAAAAGACGTGTCTGCCCGTCTGGCATTGGCGAATATGCATGTTAAAAATGGAGGGGCTGACTTGGCCATGTCTCAGTACCAGCATGTGTTAGAGCACGACGGTAGTAACTTGGTTGCGCTGAATAACCTAGCCTGGTTCTTACGTGATTCTAAGCCAAAGCAAGCACTTGAGTACGCCAGAAAAGCCGAAGAAGTTGATGGAGAGTCTGCGGCCGTGCAGGATACTTTAGCCATGGCTTTTATGGCTGATGGTCAGCTCAGTGAGGCGAAAAAGGCGATTGACAACGCCCTTGGTAAAACACCGGATAACCTCTCAATGCGCTATCATCGTGTGTTGATTAACCTCGCCTTGGGCCAAAAGAGTAGTGCTCTCAGTGAGTTGAAGCGCTTGTTGAAATCTGGGGAGGGATTTTCAGAAAGACCGGATGCAGAGGCTTTGATGCAAGAGCTTTCTACCAGTAGTTAAGGCCGGCAGATGTTTTCCTTTCCTACCGTTTTTCGATGTATTGAATGGCTGAACATCAGTTTCAGCCACTTAAGTTATAGATGACTACGCGAGTTAAATGTTCTTCTCTGAAAAGTGGAACTAAGTTTCCGGTTGTCTGTCCACCTTCAGGCGGCAGCCGAGGGGGCTACTGTGTTAGAGCCGAGAGTTGTTAATTAGGTGGCTCTCTAATGATGGCAGCTTGTCAAATTAGCGCGATATGTCAATTGCATGGATGCTCAGGAGGGCTTGGATGGACTCTGAGCTACTCCTTATGTACCCCAAATAATACCCAAAAGACAAGCTAGGCTTGCTTTAATCTACTTACCTGAGGGTGGACAGTGCCGATTAAACTGAAAGTGGCCCGTACAGCAAAAGAGCTGGATGATGTATTCCGGCTTCGTTACGATGTCTATGTGAGTGAAAGAAAGAAATTTTCAGAAAAACGCTCAGCCTGTGATGAGCGGATTGTCGATCATTTTGATACTTTGCCAGGGGTGGCGAGCATTATTGCTTATGATGGAGATACGGCGATTGCCTCATTCCGGGTTAATAAGGACTCTGAAATTGGCTTGGCACCTGAGAAATATTTTGATTTTTCTCAAGTAAGGGACCAGATCGGGCGATCTGCTGAAGATCTCGATACTGCTCCCTGTATCGTCAGTGGCAGTATGTTAGCGATTCGTAAAGAGTGGCGGCATAAACGTAATGTCATCTTTGCCTTGTTTAAAAAAACCACCGCAGTTATGAGTGACTGGGGGGCGACTCATGTTTTCGGTGCGGCTAGTGCAGAAACCTTCTCACTTTATGGCCGGTTAGGTTTCAGTGCGATTGCCGCTGAGCAATGGGTGGAGTCTGTTGGTGATAGTCTGATACCAATGATGGCGCCTTTTGACAAGGTGTTGGCTTGGGCCTTTGGACGTAGTAAGCCCACCGTCAAACACTTCTGGTTGGATAATGATTGCACTCGGTTTGAAACCATTTTGCTCTCGCCAGGCGAGGCGCTATTTTGTGAAAAGGATCATGCTAAGCACATATATTCAATAATACGTGGTGGGATCACGCTCTCTCGAAAAGGACCTGATCAGAAAAACCTTGTTATAGGCGAGGTTCACCAGGGGGCGCTATTTGGAGAGCTTGCCATTTTTGATGATGAGAGGCGCTCTGCTACGGCGACCGCAACAATGAATACCCAGGTGATTGCCATCGAACGCAGCCATATACTGGATATAATTCAGAAAGACCCGGAGAAGGCCTACCAACTACTCATATACTTCGCCCACAGGCTACGAACGACCGAGCATTTGGCAATGGCACAACAATTTGCTCCTCAGACTAGTCGCGTGAGCTATGCATTGGAGCAGTTGTGGCGTTCTGCAAAAATTGAGGAAGGCCGCTTTCCGGCGCGGGTATTGCAAATGGATGCAGAGCCAGTAGCAGAGCAGATAGCGAGGCAGGCTCAGGTTAGAGAATCTGAAGTCAGAAGGGTACTGGAGATGAATAGGGTGAGCGGAGGATTAGATTATAGTGACGATATGTTGCGTTTCTTCCGTTCTCCCTCTAGCGAAGCCGTGGTGAATGGCAGTACCCCATAGTAGTTTGTTGAACTAATTGTGGAGATATCATGGTCGTTTCTGCTCGCGTTGCACTTCAAGCGTTCACTTGAAAATAGTGTTTCTAGAAATGGCATTTTAGATCTTGTCTTGCTTTATACTCCCGGTCGTTCTGAGTAATAGTTGCCCCATCAATTTCATGCTTGTTCATGACTTTAGGTTGAAACAGAGGCTATGAGACATGCAGTAAATACTATGAAGGATGTCTTTCTATTGTCTTATGTTGCAGATAAATTGAAAATTCCAATCGTATGGTGCTTGTACGATTGTTTTTACAACAAAAAAGCCGATAGGGTATTTACTTCGTACACATAAGGACATGTGAATTTGTGTGGTTGATAACTTCAATTCTACAAATTGTTAATTCTTGAGTGTATCTCCCCGTGTTTGGGTTGAGCTGGTTAGATTACCACTAATCAGTGTTTGCGACCGCTAATCATTGGTTTGTTTGTTTTTAAAAAGGGGTTGTAAGACAATCCCCGCCTGTTGAAAGGGCTTTGCTCTCTATGCGGCATGCAGTTTCCTGTGGCACGGCCCTTTTTAAGAGCAGAAGTTGGTGGAAGAAAGGATTAAGTAAATGGAAAAGTTGGATGCAGGGGTCGTTACCAAGGTAGGCCTTGATGAGCTACACCCCAGAGCCAAAGGCCGTGAGGGGCTCCGCTTGCCTCACGTCCGTGGTGCAACGGGAAAATTTCGATTATTTGGTCATTATGTCCATGTGCAATTCCTGCTGCTCGCTTTTTCAGAACTTGCGGTAATTTTTACACTGAGTCTCGCGATAAATAATTATTTTGTCGCTGTAACAAGCCCCGGTGGTGAAGCTTCGATCTTTGATGTTGGGTCTAAAATAGTCCTGATGTCAATCGTGTTTGTCTTATTCATGGTGGCAATGGGCTTGTACGACACACGTCAACGAGAAAGACTGTCTGGCTTGGTTGCACGGTTGATAGCTGCATTGCTGTTCGCCTCAGTTGCCCTTCTGGTGTTTTATCAGTTAATACCATCCCTCGCCGTTGCTGACGGCGTTTTAAAGACGAGTGCTGTTGCTTCTGTCGTTAGTCTGGCTGTTATTCGTGCATTATTTTATAGATTCGTCGATGGTCGAGTCTTATTGCGACGAGTACTCGTTGTGGGGGCGGGTAAGAACGCTCTATTTATTGACAGGTTGCGCCGTAAAGCCGATATGCGCGGCTTTCACTTAGTTGGGTTCGTTAATTCGGGGGCAAATCAGGGTGTTCAGGTTGACCAGAGTAGGGTTCTCCAGCTCGACAAAACCTTGTGTGCTTACGCTTTGGAGAATGATATTGACGAAGTTGTTGTGGCCCTTGATGATCGTAGAGAAAATTTGCCGACAGATGATTTGTTGAATTGTCGAATGAGCGGTATTGATATTACAGACACGCTTGACTTTTTTGAGCGAGAAAGTGCACTGATACAACTAGACCTTGTTCACCCTGGCTGGTTAATTCATGCTGGTGGTTTCAAGCGAAATTTTATGCGATCTGGTGTAAAGCGAAGCTTTGATATATTAGTGAGCATTTTTCTCCTTGTATTTAGCTCGCCTTTTATGTTGCTGGCTACGGTAGCGATTTTGTTGGAAAGTCGTGGTAAAGGTCCTATTTTTTATAGTCAGCAGCGCGTCGGCCGTAATAACCAGTATTTCAATGTGCACAAATTTCGCAGCATGAAAACAGATGCGGAGTCCGATGGCGTAGCTCGCTGGGCGCAAAAGGATGATCCCCGTGTTACGAGGGTAGGGGCTTTTATTCGAAAGTATCGGCTTGACGAATTACCGCAACTGTGGAATGTGCTGGTGGGCGATATGAGTTTAGTGGGTCCTAGACCGGAACGCCCTGAGTTCGTTAAGGAGTTATGTCAGGCCAATCCTCTTTATAGTGAGCGACACAGAGTCCGCCCAGGGATTACGGGTTGGGCCCAGTTGTGTTATCCCTATGGCGCTTCCGCTGAGGATTCTATGTCGAAGCTACAATATGATTTATATTATGTGAAGAACCATAGTCTCTTCCTGGATGCCTATACCTTAATCCAGACCGTTGAGGTTGTTCTCTTTAAAAAAGGTTCTCGCTAATACGCTTTGTTTTCACGGTTTGACCGTCGTCATATAAGACCAAGCTCATGTGAAATTGGTCTTTTCTAGGCTGTGGCGGCCTAGGGTTAAATAAATGTGGTAATACTTTTCACTCACGCAGATTTAGTTTTGGCAATGATCAAGGTATATATCGCCTGAGCGGAAACACGAAGACTACCGTAGCTTATCCTGTTCCGGAATTCTGGGTTGTATTTGAAGATTCAATCAGCGTTGGCATGCACGCTCGTCAGTTCGATCAGCTGGCCGATGGACGGCTCCGTTTGGCTTTTCATGACCTTGCCCACAAGCATGCGATAGGCGGTTTTTGTCTCAGACGAGAAACAAATAACCCAGCTGTTAAGTAGGATGTTTAATCTATAGTCGTCGAGAACCTCTAACTTATAAACCCTTGTGTTCTTGCTTTACGACTGAGGCCAGCTGTACCGGCAGTTCTCGACACTATTCCTAAGTGTAACCATGAATATTTGCCAGTAATTGCTTTCTCTATTGTTTGTTTTTATCTTGATGCATAGTCTTATTTATTTAGCAAATCGCTGTAAATTTAATCATTCAGACTATTTCGTGACCTGCTCATTACTGGGGTAGAATCCCCTGCTTTTTCACACTTACCATTAGAATTGACATGCAAATATATCTCGCCCCTATGGAGGGCGTTATCGATCATCATATGCGCTTCCTACTTGATCAATTGGGCGGCATAGACTTGTGTGTTACAGAATTTATTCGGGTTAGTAAAACAGTGTTGCCTAGCCGTGTTTTTTTAAGTGCCTGCCCTGAGTTGACTCCGCTGAATGAACGTGACGGCAAAGAAGGCTCTGAATATGGCTCTGTGAATACAACACGATTACAACTACTTGGAAGTAATCCCGAGTTGGTTGCATTAAATGCGCAGAAAGCGGTGGAGCTAGGTGCATCAGCTATCGACTTGAACTTTGGTTGTCCGGCCAAAACAGTTAATCGCAGTTACGGCGGTGCCCGTCTGCTCGATGAGACCTCTCTCTTGCACGATATTGTTAAGGCCACGCGGGAGCAGCTGCCATCAAGCGTTTTGGTCACTGCCAAAATCCGTCTTGGTTACAATGATCGCAGCAGCTACCTGCGTAATGCCATTGCCATTGCCGAAGCTGGCGCTGATGAGTTGATTGTTCACGCTCGTTCTAAGGCCGATGGTTATCAGCCTCCCGCCTACTGGACTTATCTTAATACAATACAACAGCACCTCGATATACCTGTGGTGGCTAATGGCGAGATATGGACACTCGGAGATTATATCGAGTGCCGTGAACAGTCCGGATGTGATCGCGTTATGATCGGGCGCGGTCTACTGGCTCGTCCCGATTTAGGCCTGGCCATTAAAGCGTATCACCGGGGTGAGGACTATCAGTATATGATCTGGCCACAGATCGCAACATTAGCACTACAATTATTGCGGCTGACGCAAGCCCATTATCCTCCCAAGCACATGGGCAACCGTATTAAACAATGGTTGTTTTATTTAATGCGTAGCTATCCTCAAGCTGGTGCATTATTTGAAAACATCAAACGATCCAGAGATTTCGATTTTATTGAGCGAGCCCTGATAAAAGAGGCGGGATAAACGTCAACTGCAATAAATTTAAAAGGGGGTGTTGCCTCCGTAGTTGTCTGATATTACAACGATTTCCTGATTTTTATTTTGATTTAATCCTGTATTTCTCAAATAAATTATAAAGAGTGGGTCGCGAGATGCCGAGTGCTTTCGCTGTCTCAGAAATATTGTGATTGGTGTAGCTGAGAGCGCGTTGAATAGCTTTTCGTTCGGCTGCCTCTCTGACGAGCTTTAAATTTAACGGTAACGGCTCTTCTTGAGGGAGTGAAATCTGTAAATCGTCGACTGTGATTTGAGTATTTTCAGCCATAATGACGGCACGTTTCAGCTTGCTTTCAATTTCACGCACGTTGCCTGGCCAGCTATAGCTTTCGATTGCAGAGAGTGCTTCTTTGTCAAAGCCGCGTATGGTTTTATTGTATTCACGGTTAAATCTATCGAGGAAAGCTTTTGCGAGGATGAGGGCATCTCCTTCACGGTCTTTCAGCGATGGTATATCTATAGTGACTTCGCTGATTCGATAGTAAAGGTCTTCTCGAAATCGTCCCTCTTCGATGTGTTGTGTTAAGTTTTGATGTGTAGCGCAGATGATGCGTACGTTGACGGGTATTTCTACTCTACCTCCAACTCGCTCTATGACGCGCTCTTGTAAGAATCGCAATAGCTTTGCTTGCAGCTCAAAAGGCAGGTCGCCAATTTCATCAAGAAATAAAGTGCCACCATCAGCGAGCTCAATTTTTCCCTGTGTTTGTTTGGCCGCACCGGTAAAAGCTCCCTTTTCATAACCAAATAACTCGCTTTCTAGTAGGTTGTCAGGAATCGCGGCACAATTGATAGCAACAATTTTCTCGTTTGATCGAGGGCTTAAAGCGTGCAGTGCTTGTGCGAATAGCTCTTTACCAGTACCACTTGCACCGAGTAATAACGTGGTGATATCAGAGGGGGCAATTTTTTCAACGGTTTGACAGGTCTTCAGCAACTGTGAGCTTGCGCCAATGATACCTTCAAGGGGCATATTCTGTCGGGCGCATAATAGTTGCTGGTTTTCCTCTTCCAGCGCATTTACCCGATAAGCGCGGTCAGCGACGAGCGTCAGCACCTCTGGATCAACCGGTTTTTGGTAAAAGTCATAAGCGCCAAGGCCAATCGCCTTTACTGCATTGGAGCGATCATTGTCACCAGTAACGATAATGACTTTTGTTGATGGAGCCATTGATAGTATTTCTTCGAGGGTGGCGAGTCCCTCACTTACACCTCCAGGGTCTGGGGGTAGCCCAAGATCCAGCATGACAACACCGGGCTGATGACGTTTAAACTGATTAATGGCCTCAACGCGGTCGCCACTAATGGTGACTTCATATTCGTCAAAACACCAGCGCATCTGGCTCTGTAGCCCAGGATCGTCTTCTACGATTAACAGGTGTTTGTTAGTTGTATTCAATGTAGGCGTTCCTTTTTATCTGTTAGTTTGGGCATGGTATGGCTATGCAAAACAATGAACCACTACCTGGGGTGCTTTTTACGCCAATGTCTCCCCCCAGGCTTCTTATAAACTCCCGGCTTTCAAATGCGCCGATTCCCATGCCGGTTAAGCCCTTGGTCGAATCAAAAGGATTAAATAATCGATTTTTGATAAATGTTGCGTCCATACCGCAGCCCTTGTCTTCTACTTCAATAATGATTTGTCCTGCCTTTTCAAAAAGACGAACTATTACCTGACCGGTGTTTTTTGTGGCTTCCTGAGCATTTTGTATGATATGGGAAAATACGGTAGAAAGTTGTTCGTAGTCGGCGAAAACGCCGGGAACTTGTTCGCAAACTTCCAGCTTTGGTACGGGTAGTTGTGAGGAGTGGCTGCTAATCACCTGGTTCAAGAGGGATGCGATATCGACATTAGTAGGCTGGCTGCCTCTTAATCCGCTTCTCATCTGTTCCATCAATCCTGTCATGCGCGCAACTGAATTCTCGATGGTCAAAATCACGTCGTCGACGAAGGCGGGTTTGTGTTTGTGTTTTTCGGCGTTGGCAATGATGAGCGACTGTTGCGCCAGAATATTTTTTAAGTCATGGACTATATAAGCAGAAAGACGGTTAAAGGCTTCGAATTGGCGAGCTTGTAGTAGAGTTTGGTCTGTCTGATATTGTGCGAGATGACTGGCCGCTTGTAGCCCTGCTGTTTTCAGTAAATCTCTGTCCTCCCAGTTGAGCGATTTGTAAACTTCAGAGTGCCTGATAATAACAAAACCGCACAGCTCGGCATTAAATTCCAGTGGAACAACGAGCCAGGCTCCTTCCATTTCAGTGAGCGACGGAGGTAAGGCCAAGCCCGAATAGAGTGAGGGGTCATGGCGGAACTCTTCTATATCAATGATCCATGAATTGGCTTTCACAAAGTCGATTAATGGTTCGAACTCTGTGTTGTTAGAGGAGCTAGGCTCTGGCATATTCCAGTTGCTGAGTACCGTATAAGCTCCTTGGTCCTGTTTGCCCCAGAGAACGCCACCTTCACTACTGACAAGACTAGCGATGGCGCGAATAATGCGCTCAGGTACAGTCGTTTCACTGGTGGCGAGTGTGCGAGTAAACTTCAGCCACTCCTCCCGATAATCGTAACGGTAACTGAAAAAATGCTTGCTCAGTAGTACCCTTGTTTGAGCGCGTATATTGCCTGAAAATAGTAATATAATTAACAAGATACCGCTGCCAACAAAAAAAGCGATTTGTACGGTGCCACCCCAGGTGCCACCATAGTAGCGAATAAAATATCCGGCAGCGGCCATTGTTAGCAGGTAGATACCTGCCCCTACGACTGTCACTGAATGGAAGACTACGTCCCGCGATACATGAATGCCAAGTTCCCACTTCGGGTTACGAGCAACCGAAATAGCGATTAAGGGCACGGCAAGACTGCTTACAAAACCTCGTGCGCTCCATAAATTTGGATTGACTTGCTTAAATAGTAGGGCCTCAGAGTAGAGAAAAAAGTCATAGGCAAACATACCGGCAATCCCAAGACATAGGTATTTGATGGCCCAGCGGTCGGCTTGCTCGCTATAACGAAAGATATGTTCGACGAGTAACATACCGGCTATGGCAATGCTGATCCAGGCCAGTAGGGAGCTATCTCTAGCAATTGACATGGGTAGAGATGAATGGGGGATAGCTAACGGCACAAAAAACAAAAGAATAATGGCCAGGGAAAAGCCACAAAAAAAGAGGGCCTTCCAGCTCGTTGCTAACTTGGGTGAGTCAGTTGACACAATGTCGGCATCATGTCGTTTCACTGTTTTAAGTAGAAAAAGGCACCAGGCGCTATTTTTGGTAAGTTCAGCGGCTTGCATCAGCATCGTTGGTAGCTGTATGGGCTCTAATGTCGATGATGCGGAAATTGCCGCCCAAATGGCGGTAGAAGCGGTGGCGAAAATAACTAATGTGCCGAATTGGCGGCCACGCCAAGAAAAAACAAGTAAGATAAATAGGGCAAAATAAGCGGCGAAAGCAACAGAGTAGCTTATAAATCCAATGTTCAAAACAGGTCCTTTCGGCTCAAGCGATACTGTATGAGCTTAACAGTCTAGGCGATGAGCACAAGTTAAAGGTCTCCTGACTAGGTCTCTTTTTTCGCTTTCATGGTGTTAGCCTTCACCCGGAATCGTTATAATTAAATCGAGTGGTATTTAGAATATAAAAGGGAAGGTCGACATTTGAATTCAGGACAGTTAAAGAAAATTGCAGTGGTCGGTTTGGGCTACGTGGGTTTGCCATTAGCGGTTGCTTTCGGTAAACAAGTAGAGACAATTGGCTTTGATCTTGACCAGCGTAAGCTCGAGAATTATCGCGGTAATAATGATCCTAGCGGTGAAGTTAGCACTGAAGAGTTCTTGGCTGCCGCGCAATTAGAGTTTACCAATGATCCTTCCCGCCTCGCCGAAGCAGAGGCGATTATCGTGGCGGTGCCGACGCCTATTGACGGAGCCCGCCGGCCGGACCTGGGCCCACTGACAGGGGCGTCTCGTACTGTTGGTGCTAATCTCTCGCCGGGAACAATCGTTATTTTTGAATCTACCGTTTATCCTGGTTGTACAGAAGAAATTTGCATTCCTATCCTTGTGCAGGAATCGGGGCTAAAGTGGCTTGGTGAGCCTGATATCCCAGCACAGCCAGGAAAATCGGGGTTTTATGTTGGTTATTCGCCAGAGCGAATTAATCCTGGCGACAAGATCAACCGCCTTGAGACAATCGTAAAAGTCGTGGCAGGTGATACTCCGCAAACTCTTGACAGGGTTGCCTGTCTTTATGAGCGTGTGGTCGATGCCGGGGTTCATCGCGCCGCTAGCCTCAAAGTTGGCGAAGCGGCGAAGGTGATCGAAAATACGCAGCGCGATTTAAATATTGCTTTGATGAATGAGCTGGCGTTGATATTTCATAAGCTTAATATCGATACGCTTGATGTTCTTGAAGCCGCGGGCAGTAAATGGAACTTTCTTCCTTTTCGCCCGGGCCTGGTTGGAGGGCACTGTATTGGTGTCGATCCTTATTATCTTACCTATAAAGCAGAGGCCGCCGGTCATCACCCCCAGGTTATCCTCGCTGGTCGGCAAATTAATGACGGTATGGGCAAGTACATTGCAGAGCAAACCGTCAAAGGCTTGATAAAAAGTGACTGCAACGTCAATGGAGCCAAAGTTATTGTTCTGGGGTTGACGTTTAAAGAAGATTGCCCGGATTTGAGAAACTCCAGGGTCATCGATATCATTCATGAGCTGGAAACCTACTGCTGCGACGTGACTGTTCACGACCCTCTAGCCGATAGCGATGAAGCTCTTAAAGAGTATGGTGTTAATCTAGAAGTATGGGAAAAGTTGCCGGAAGCCGATGCAGTGGTGCTAGCCGTTGCCCATCAATTTTATAAGGCGTTACCGCTTGGTGATATGAAGAAGATTATGGGTGAGAACGCATTATTAATGGATATCAAAGCAGTTCTCGACCGACAAGCCTGTGAGGATGAGGACGTCACCTTATGGCGATTGTAGGGTTGGTTGACTAGCAGCATTGCCCATTTATCCAATAAGGGCTGAGTTTAAACTGTCAGCTTTTCTTACATTGCTGTATGGTTCTGGTGTTTTTTTTCACCAACCCTTTGTTTATAAAGGATTATTGCTTGTGGTGTGATTTTTGCTTCGCTATAAGATAGTTCGTACTACGCACAATAATTACTGACGATTGGAAATTGAGGTCCGAAAATGAGTGAGCTACCAGAGACAAACCAAGAGCGCCCCCAGGGAAGTTGGGAGCAGGATCAGGGCGTTGACCAGAGCCGACGGAAATTAGCAAAAATTGGTGCTGCTGCGCCAGTCATCATGACCTTGGCGAGTAAGCCTGTGTTTGGGGCTCAATGTTTGTCGCAAATGATGTCGGGGAATGCTTCGGTTGACGTAACAGGCAGCTGTGCATTGGGCACGAGCCCCGGAGGTCTATCTAAACTGCAGGGTAGTACGGTAGTACCAGGTGTCTCCGTGGTAGCAGCCTGGGTAAAGGCTGGCTTGACATATGCGGTTGAATTTCAGCCTGCGACTCAATATTACGATGCCTTTGAAGACGCCACTTACGACGACACGAATAGTCAGGAGGGCTATCATAGCCTCCGCTTGAAAAAACCAGGAAATATGAATAAAACGGAAGATTATATCGGTGGAACTCTTGTTAGTGAGCTGCCTTTTGAAACTCTCTACTCCCATTCAAAAGACACACCGATCCGTTTGGTTCTCGATAATTCTAATGGCTACAAGGATAAAGAGTTGCGCCACGTGCTGGCTGCCTATATCAATGCACACGTTGATACCAATTATGCGCTAACGCCGGATCAGGTTGTTGGCCTTTACGAGGGCACAATTCCTATACCAGGAGGCTTGTCGCTGACAGATTTGCTGGCCGCAACCTGGTAGTGGTCGAGCGACAATGGTTAGCATCGGATAGTTAACTACAGTCGGCAGGCTTGCGACTCACTATTCATTGCGTGGTATATTCGCGGCCGGTATTGTTGATGGTCTCCTGTGAATACGGCTAATAAGCTTAAGAAATACTATGCTCGTTCTGCTGGCTCTTTGCATTCTTTTTGCTGGGATGAGCAGTGTGCGGTTTATCACGTTGAATCTGGTGATACGCACTTATTAACGATGCCTGACCTCAAAGTTCTACAATTCATTAATGAAACGCCATTATCTATTAATGACCTGACCGTGGAGTTTGAATCGCTACTCGGTGATGGCGCCGACCAATATCTAGAGGTTTTATTATCCAACTTGTCTACTTTGGGACTGGTAGAAACTATTTATAGCGAAGCCGCTCATTGAAACTGTCTTCTCTCCCCCAGGCAGAATTACGCAGGCGTTTAAGAGAGGAAGGCTTAGGCTTAAGCATCGGGCCCTTCCATGTAAACCTTAAATCACGCTTGAATATTGTTGCTGAAGGTCTTGAGCATTTGTACGGGGCTTTTACTCTGACAAGTGATAATGACTTTATTGACTTTCGTGTCGCCCTTGATTCTCCTCCGGGCCTGCGCAGCTGTTTTCGGCCCCAAGTGAACTTTTCATTCGACGGCTTTGTTCCCTTTAAACCTTTGCCTAAAGTGCAGGGCTTTGCCATGTTTGAGTGGGGTTTAAACTGGGTGATTGCCAATAATGCGCATCAGTATTTAATTGTTCATGCCGCCGTTATCGAGCGAAACGGGGTGGTGTGTGTGCTGCCGGGTACGCCGGGTAGTGGTAAAAGTACACTCTGCGCTGCTTTGGTGTGTAAGGGTTGGCGCTTGCTGTCTGATGAAATGGCACTAATATCTACCACGACAGGTGATATTTATCCTGTTCCCCGCCCGGTTAGTTTAAAAAATCAGTCTATCGAGATTATTCAGCAGTTTTCCTCCAATGCCATGATGGGTGAAGTGGTTATGGATACGGCAAAAGGCACGGTTAGTCATATGCGCCCCCCGCACCTGAGCGTTGAGCAGAGTGAAAAACCCGGGACCCCTGGATTGATAGTTTTCCCTAAATATACGGCGGGTGAAGCCCCGTGTCTGACCTCTTTAACTCGGGCTACTGCCTTGTTGAAGGTCGCTGAAAATAGTTTTAACTACAGTGTGCTGGGTTTGCAGGGTTTTAAAGTGTTGGGGGATCTTATGACTAAATGCGACAGTTATGAGTTTAGCTATCAGTCTTTAGATGAAGCAAAAGAGACATTGGAATCACTGATTTGATACCGCCTGAGTCAATATTGCTACAATTTTTGTCGGGCTCAATTGAAGAGCAGCTTATTGACGACCCGCTTGCCTGTGAGCTCTTATTACGACAGGCACGAAGTGCAAATTTATTGAGCCGAGTCGCAGTATTGTGCGCTGAGAAAAACTTAACACTACAACTGCCACGAAGAATGCAGAACCATTTGCAAAGTGCCCAAGCCGTTGCTGTGGCTAATCACCGGTCTGTGAAATGGGAGGCAAAACAAATCGAGCTGGCCCTATCGGCTGAAAAAGTTCCCTTCTGTTTACTCAAAGGAGGGGCTTATGTCGTCGGTGAGTCTGTGGCGGCTAAAGGTCGTGTTTTTTCTGATGTTGACATACTTGTCCCCAAAGAACTACTCGAGAAAACGGAAAGGCTGCTGATTGAAAACGGTTGGATGTGTACTAATTTTGATCCTTATGATCAGCGCTATTATCGTTCATGGATGCATGAGCTACCCCCTCTACAGCATATGGGGCGAGGCACGACATTAGATGTGCATCACGCAATTATTCCACCGACAGCGCGTATTAAATCGGATATCAGCAAGTTCTGGGAATGTGCACACAAGGTCGGCGAGTATCAGCACTTGTCTATTCCTGATGATCAGGATCTCATTTTGCACAGCGCGGTGCATTTATTTTGCGATGGCGAGTTAGAAAATGGACTTCGGGATTTGTCGGATCTGGACCTTCTTTTACGTGATTGCTCGACTGACGAGGCGTTTTGGACAGATTTGTTAGGGCGGGCTGTTGAGTTGAATCTGGAGAAGCCGCTTTTTTATGCCTTGCGTTACTGTCATGTTCTATTGAAAACCCCGGTTCCAGTGCCGGTGTTGACTCGTACGTTACAACACTCGCCGGGAAAATTGATGCGGAGGTGGATGGATTTCCTGTTTTTTCGAGCACTGGCGCCGGATCACGTCAGCTCTAGCGATCGCTGGACCGGACTGGCACGATGGATGTTGTTCGTTCGCTCTCACTGGCTTAAAATGCCGCCCTTGCAACTCGCGCAGCATTTGGTGCGAAAAGGGTATAAACGCTGGATGAAATACAAGGCCTCAGTTTGAATATCTATGCTCGTCCTGGCTTGCATGCGGTGTTCTCTTTCCACGGTGGCCAGTCCATAAAATATAATAAGTCGAATGCAAATGTTGTCAATTGAGTGCTTGCTCATAAAGAAATCAATTCAGGGGTGCTATGGTTGTGGCGTTAAGTTGCTATGGCAAGCAAGGGCGCTCGGATTTTTTTCTGCCGCCCACCGGTAGCAATGTCAATTCAAGAAAGAGTCAGAGCTAATGTACGATAATTTTTATCATCTAAAAGCTGAGCCCTTTCGCTTAAGCCCAGACCATCATTTCTGTTTCAATCATCAGAGTTATGCAAAAGCAAAGGCTTATATGCAGTATGCCTTTGAGCGTGCTGAAGGCTTTGTTATGGTGACAGGGCGGCCAGGCACTGGGAAGTCGACACTGGTGAATGATCTGGTCGACTCCCTGTCGTCTTCTGGCGCAAAGGTGGCTAAATTGGTCAGCACTCAACTCGAGGCTTCGGACCTGCTTCGTATGGTGGCGCATTCGTTTGGTATCCAGACCGAAACATTAGATAAAGCAACAATCTTACAGCGTCTGGATAAGTTGCTGATGTCTTATCATAGTGATGGTCGGCGTGCATTGCTGATTATTGATGAAGCACAAGATCTATCGGTATCGGCGCTCGAAGAACTGCGTTTGTTGACCAACTTGCAATTGAACAGTCAGCCTCTTCTGCAGATATTTTTACTTGGCCAGGAAGAGTTGCGCGCATTGGTGCAGGGGCCGGGTATGGAGCAGGTACAGCAGCGCCTGGTGGCGGCTTGTCATCTGGAGCAGCTGAAAGAGGATGAAACAAAAGCTTACATTATTCATCGCCTTGAGCAGGTGGGCTGGCAAGGTGCCCCGGCAATTAGTAATGCGATTTATCCTGTCATCTATCGATTTACGGCAGGAATACCCCGCAGAATCAACCAGATTTGTAGCCGACTTTTTTTGCATGGCAGTGTTGAAGGTAGCCATAAATTGGGTATCGAAGATGCCAGGACCGTTATTGCGGAGTTGCAACAAGAACAGCTTACTTTTTCAGATACGATTACAGAAATAGATTTTGATGTCGTTGATGACTACGATGATTTAACTCCGGAAGCCGCTTTAACAAATGCCTCGCCAGCTTTAGAGTCGCCTCCTGCTGAAACTGAACTAGACGCGGTTGGTGGTCAGGCCTCAGTAGAGGGCGCGTTGGCTGATGACAGTGCTGCCCCCAAATCTAATGCTGGCTGTGAGTCTCAAGTGTTAGATGTGCCTGACAGCGAAACGGTAGATATCGATAAACCTTTTTCTCCAGCGGCTGACACTGACCGCAGTATTCGAGATCATGTGATAGTTCCTCTTGATCGAGGGCAAAGAGAGGCTCTTAAAGAGAAGTTGGCCGCTCAAACAGAGGCTTTATCGACAGAGCAGGAAGGCGAGAATGTCGCTATTTCTGAGAAGCCCTTTGAGGTAAGGAAAACTGGTTTTTCGCCGGCAGCGGGAAACGATCTTGGTGATGTGTTAATTAACTCGCCAGGTAAAACGGTAAAATCTGACACTCACTGGCTGCCCATTATTGCTATTATCGTAGTGCTAATTGTTGGTCTGTCTATTGCGTCTATTTTTGTACTGCGGCCTAAAGCGATTGAGCCACAGGTTGAAAGTGTTTTGAAGTGGTTAGAAGTCGATTCGAAAAGCTCGAATGTCACTAAGCCTTACGATCAGTAAACTAACCTTGGTGAAGCTGTGACCCAATTTCAGAGGCAATAAGCCCTGCAATATTAAAGCTTTCAATTTTGCTAACCCCCCTTTCCAGCCACTCTTTTGCAAGCAAAGGGTCCTCAATTTCATAGATCACCAGCTCAAAATTTAGTTTATCAAGTTCCTGTGTTGCCGGTATTTTTCGATAGTTGATAAACACAGTATCGGGTTTGATGCTTTGGATTGTTCTCGATTGTAAGTCCCGCCAGCGCTTAATGACAACGCCGCACCGTGCCCATCCCTGCGAGCGGGCAAAAGCGATGAAGTCGTGTTCAAAACTAATAATAAAACACTGGCTGGCAATGGGCGCCAGGCAATTGCTGATGCTGCTATAGGTTTCGCTGGCGCCGGCAAACGCCAAGGCTTCTCTTTTTATTTCGATATAGGCAGTGACATGTGGGTGATTTTTGAGAAGTTCGACCAGATTATTGAGTGGGGTAATACATTGATCTTGAAATTGTTGCCCCAGCCGACGAGGTTCGTAAGCTGGAGTGCGAATAAGTTCCGCCAGGGTCAGGTTTTTGACTTGCCCCTTACAGCCACTAACGCGTTTCAGCGTCGGGTCGTGATAGAGCACCGCTTGTTTGTCCGCACTCAGTAAGACATCGGTTTCAATGAAAAGGGCTCCCGCTTCGATGGCTTTTTGATAGGCTAACAAGGTGTTTTCAGGGTACATCCTTTGGTAACCACGATGGGCAACAAACCGGCTGCGATAGTCGCTACTGTGTCCAGCTTTATCGCCCATAGCCCATCGCCTATTGGTTAGATTTCATCAGGTAAGACATGGCCTTTTTTTCGCTTTGAGCGAAGATAGCGCACATTGTGCTCGCAGATACCCGATACCAGGGGTACGGTGCCTGAAACTGCTTGCCCGCCTTGCTCTAGATGAGCGCGTTTGTGAGGGTTGTTGGAAAGTAAGCGAATAGGGCGTTGCGACAACAGGTAGCGCAACACTACGGCAGCATCGGTAAAGTCGCGAGAATCTTCCGGTAGGCCGAGTGAAACATTGGCCTCAAAAGTATCTTGCCCGTCATCCTGTAATAGATAAGTAACGGCTTTCGCCCAAAGGCCAATGCCTCGTCCTTCATGGCCTGACATATAAACTACTGCACCATTACCTTCTTCCAGCATTTGTTCAAAGGCGGCTGTTAACTGCGGTCCGCAATCACAGCGCTGTGAACCAAATATATCTCCAGTTAAACAGCAGGAGTGAACTCGTACCAAAGGGTTTGATTCCTCACGAAACCCGGGTAGAGCAAACACAGAGTTGACTGACATGTTGGTTTGGAGGAGTTCGCGTAGAGCTTCGTCACCGCCAGCTTCCACGTCATTGGCCGAGGCTTGTACGTGGGCGAGCTCAACGCGGCGTACAAAGGGGTACCACTCGAGAGGTACTTCCTGGCCGGCAATACTACGGGGGATGGTGACAGGCCCCAATATCGAAATATAAGGCTGCCCGTCGCCGCCAATTATTTCTTCGCCGTTACGATTAAGGTCGACTAATTGGTGTTTGTCGACTAACTGCTGGCGAATTTTAGAATCCACATAGCTGAACAAGGTTTCAACTCCATAACGGCATTAGAGGTAGTCAGGCGATAGCTTGGTTGTTCAAGTGTGCCTGCCTTAACTATTGTTTGTAAATATTTAGCCCGCCATCGGTCCTATTGGGCTTCGGCAGCTTCCAGCGTTTGTAAAATCAGAGTGTTAATCGTCATCGGACCAACACCACCGGGTACGGGAGTATAGGCGCTAACGCGCTTATCGAGACCACTAAGGTCAATGTCACCAATACCTCCGGGGTGAAAGCCAGCATCAATGACCACCGCACCGTCTTTAATCCATGTGTTTTTAATAAATTCGGGCCGGCCTACGGCGCCGACAATAATATCGGCACGGCTAACAATATCGGCTAAATTTCTAGTTTGAGAGTGACAAATTGTCACCGTGGCATTTTTGTTTAATAGCATCAGGGCCATCGGTTTGCCGAGAATGGGGCTGCGACCAATGACTACCGCATCTTTGCCGGCGAGTGGGATATCGTAAGCGGCTAATAATCGCATAATACCTTGGGGAGTGGCAGAGCCGTAAGCGGGCTCCGCCATGGCCATGCGACCAAAACCTTGGCAGGTAACACCATCAACATCTTTACTGAGGGCAATTTGATCGAAGCAGAGGCGCTCATCAATTTGCGGTGGCACCGGATGCTGGAGCAATATGCCGTGGCAGTTCGGATTGTCGTTGAGCTCGGTGATTTTTGTCAGGAGTTCTTGTGTGGTGGTGTTTTCACTCAGTTCAATGGCCAGAGATTCCATACCAACCCGTTGGCAGGCGTTTTGTTTCATGCGCACATAGGTCGCGGAAGCAGGGTCACTGCCGACAAGTATGGTTGCCAAGATAGGTGACTGCCCGTTGTTGCGAGCTTTGAGCGCATCGACACGCTGGCTAATCTCCGCTTCACTTTGCTGGGCGAGTGATTTACCGTCGAGAAGGATACTAGACATGGGGCTCCGGTATTACTGTGAATGTGGTTCAAGTACGAGGGTATAAATCAGGAGCGCTATTTTGTCATGCTTAGCCGGTAATGAGAAGAATAGAGGACCCCTGAATCAGTTTTTATACACAATCGTGACGATTAAAGTGTGTCGATCGATTGACCGCAACCAAGCTGGCGGGTATTATGCGCGCCTTCTGAAGAAGCCAGTTCATCGGGGAATAGCGCAGTCTGGTAGCGCGCCTGCTTTGGGAGCAGGATGTCGGGGGTTCGAATCCCTCTTCCCCGACCACTTTCTGGTTTTCTGTCAGAGGCTTTGAATCCAGTGTTTGGCGGTAGTTTTGCCATGCTATGGTAGTGTCATGCGCCCGTAGCTCAGCTGGATAGAGCAACGGCCTTCTAAGCCGTGGGTCGCAGGTTCGAATCCTGCCGGGCGCGCCATTAACACGGTGCCAGCCGGTAGATAAGAAAAGCACTTCGCCCGATGTTGTGATGATATAACGCCGGTGCATCAGTCAATGGTGGCTGTAGCTCAGTTGGTAGAGCCCAGGATTGTGATTCCTGTGGTCGCGGGTTCAATCCCCGTCAGCCACCCCATTTTCCCCCGATTTCAATGCTGAAGTACGAACCTCCTGCTTCGGATGTGCGTCTATGCTTTCTGTGCCTGTTGCCGTACATCCTATACTGGCGTTTGAGCTTAAGTTAGAAGGTATTATCCTGGCGTGCTGTCTGGTCTTCTGTCGAAAACACCGTGAATCGGGACGATTGATGATAGACTAAGCGCCGCATTTTACTAGGATCAACTGAAGAGGAATGACATGAAAACGATGAAGGCCGTTGTGGCTCACGATCTCAACAAATACGCTGTTGAAGAAGTAACAATTGATGCCCCTAAAGCTGGTGAAGTACTCGTTAAAATCAAGGCGACGGGCATCTGTCACTCTGACTTATCAGTGATTAATGGCACTATTCCTGTCCCTTTCCCTATGGTGCTGGGTCACGAAGGCGCGGGTATTGTCGAAGCGCTGGGCGAAGGCGTAACCAATGTTGAAGTGGGTGACCACGTGACGTTGTCTTTCGTGCCAAACTGTGGCGAGTGTTACCACTGTCTGCGTAGTGAACCTTACTTGTGCATGAAGAGCACGCCCGACGGTAAAATGATGGATGGCACTACGCGCGTTAGGCTCGATGGCAAAGACGTCAACGTGATGCAGTTTCTTGGCAACATGGCTGAATATTCAGTAGTGCCTTCCATGTGCCTGGTCAAAATTGACAAAGATATTGATATGAAAGCCGCTGCTTTGGTCGGCTGTGGTGTTACTACGGGTGTAGGTGCGGCGCTGAAAACGGCTGAAGTGAAGCCCGGTAGCACCGTTGCTGTTTTCGGTGCTGGGGGTGTTGGTCTGTCTATTATCCAGGGCGCACGGATTGCCGGTGCGGTAAGAATTATCGCTGTTGATTTGTCTGATGAAAAACTGGCCACCGCAAAAACATTGGGTGCGACGGATGTTGTCAATGCTGGCGGTGACGTCATGAAAGAAATCATGGACTTGACGGGTGGTATTGGTGTCGACTACGGTTTTGAGGCTATTGGTATCCCCGCGGTTGTTGATCAAGCGCAAAAGGTGACGCGTCGTGGTGGCACTATGACGGTTGTTGGTGTGGGCAAGCTGAGTCAGAAGCTAGAGCTTAATGCCTTGATGTTTCCAATGACGTCTAAAACCCTCAAAGGTTCTATGTACGGTAGTGCTGAATTTAAGGTCGACTTTCCTAAATATCTCGATTTGTATAAGCAAGGCAAACTCGACCTCGATAGCATGGTGACCCAGACTTATTCTATTGATGAAGTGGCTCAGGCTTTTGCAGATATGGAAGCGGGTAAAAATGCTCGTGGCGTTATTGTTTACGATTAATTATCAATTTGGCGCCATTTATTAAAGCATGTCGCCTGCAAATCCTGCAGTTATAAAGAGGGCACGTCCACGGTTAATAACCGAGATTTGTCCTCTTTGTCTTTCAGTTAAAAGTACTTTTTTTCATCGCGATAAGCAGCGTGAATATTTGCGTTGCCAGCAATGTGCGCTGGTCTTTGTGCCGTCTCAAAGTCATTTGAGTAAGGCCGATGAAAAATCTTATTATGATTTCCACCAAAACTCTCCACATGATTCCGGCTATCGTGCTTTTCTAGAGCGCCTCTCTAAACCATTGCTCGAACAGCTGAAAATGGGTAGCCAGGGTTTGGATTTTGGCAGCGGCCCCGGTCCAACTCTGTCTTTAATGCTGGAAGAAGCCGGCCATAATGTGGCACTCTATGATCCCTTCTTCGCACCAGACCAGGCAGTTTTTACGCGTGAATATGACTTTATTACTTGTAGCGAAGTTGTTGAACACCTGCGGTCACCCGGCCGAGAGCTAAGGCGTTTATGGGCTCTTCTCAAACCGGGTGGCTTGTTAGCCATTATGACCAAGCGGGTAATTGATCAAGCGGCGTTTGCCCGTTGGCATTACAAAAATGACCCAACGCACATTGTTTTTTTTAGTGCGCAAACGTTTAATTGGTTGGGTGAGTCGTGGCAGATTGAACCGATTTTTTTCGGTGCAGACGTGGTCTTTTTTAATAAATGTCCTTAGTTAATGAGCGGTTTTTTAATGACTCATAATTATGAATTTTTTCCCAACATCGGTCATTCTTCAGTTATCATCCCCCGGGTTTTGTAATTAATTAACACGAGCAAGGAGGCAGTACATGCCCCGCAGTACGGTATTTATGTGTCGTTCAAATCATAGAGTATCTCGCCATGGATACTCTTCCCAGCGGTTTCTGGCTGTCTTAATTACAGCACTCTTCTTGTCAGCTTGTGAGAAAGCGACTGGGCCAGCACCTTCAGCGGGGGCTGTTGAGGTCGCAGTGGTAGAAATTAAAGCTGTTGATGTGAGCCTTAGCGCTGAATTACCAGGCCGTATCTCAGCGTATCGTGTTGCCGAAGTACGGCCTCAGGTTGGCGGCATTATCGCCGAGCGCCTTTTTGTCGAAGGCAGCGAAGTTAAAGCGGGTGACGGTCTTTATCAAATAGCTTCTGAGTTGTTTGTTGCGGAAGTGAATCGTGCAGAAGCGGCGCAACTGCGGGCAGAAGCGACATTATCGGCAGCGGTATTGAAAACCGATCGTTACGAAGATCTGATTGGCAAGAAAATGATTAGCCAGGAAGACTACGATGATGCACAGGCTGCCTTGCGTGAGGCGCGAGCCAATGTCGCGGTCGCTAAAGCTGAGCGGGAAATCGCGGCTATCAATTTGCAATACTCGTTGATCAAGGCGCCGATTTCCGGTCGCATTGGCAGGTCATTCGTTAGCGATGGGGCTTTAGTTGAGGCCCAACAGGAGGAAGTATTAGCGGTAATCCATCAGCTTGACCCGCTGTACGTCGATTTTACGCAGTCGAGTAAAGAGCTGTTAGTGATGAAGCAACAGATGGAGTCGGGGCAGCTCGTACAGTCTTCTACCGGTGACACTCCTGTCAGGCTGATACTCGAAGATGGCAGTGAATATGCCCACCCGGGTAGCTTACAGTTTTCAGAAGTTAATGTGGATCAAAGCACCGGGGCGGTGACATTGCGAGCGACAGTGCCAAATCCGGATTCATTATTATTACCTGGTATGTTTGTTCGTGCTCGACTTGAGCAGGGCATTCAAAAGTCAGCTATTTTGGCACCGCAACAAGCCATTACTTTTGAATATTCCGGTAGTGCTGTAGCAATGGTGGTGGGTGACGATCACAAAGTAGAGCGTCGGCGTGTTAAAACAGGCCAGACCTATAGTGATCAATGGTTGATACTTGAAGGCTTGGAAGCAGGTGAAAAAATCATTGTGGAAGGCCTGCAGAAAGTACAGCCTGGTAAGGAGGTGACAACTGTTGCCTATCAATCTGCTGTTGATAAAGGCGCACATTAAATGCCGAATTTCTTTATTGATCGTCCTATTTTTGCCTGGGTGCTCGCCATTATCGTTATGCTGGCTGGCATCTTGTCTATTACTCAGCTGCCGATTGAGCAATACCCTGAAGTCGCTCCACCAGCGGTCTCGATCAGAGCGAATAACCCAGGTGCCTCGGCAGAAACGGTGCAAGATACTGTGGTGCAGATCATTGAGCAAAATATGATCGGTATCGATAATATGCTCTATATGTCATCGAAGAGTGACTCGGCAGGTGTTGGTGAAATTCAGCTGACTTTTCAGCCGGGCACCGACCCCGATATAGCTCAGGTTCAGGTGCAGAATAAACTTCAGGTTGCAATGCCGTTATTGCCCCAGGCAGTGATTGAGCAGGGTGTCAAAGTGACGAAATCGGCGACCGGGGTGATGATGGTTATCGCTTTCTATTCCACCGATGGCCGTTATAATCTGTATGACATCGCTGATTATGTCGCCGCCAATATCCTTGAGCCTATTGGTCGAATTAATGGTGTGGGTGAAGCTATGCTGTTTGGTTCGCAATACGCGATGCGGATCTGGCCCGATGCTGACAAACTCAATAGTTTTAACCTGACGACACAGGATGTGGTAGAGGCGATTCGCGCTGAAAATGTGCAAGTGCGTGCCGGTGAGCTTGGGGCAGGTCCCGCTCTGCCCGGCCAGCAGTTAAACGCCACTATTGTCGCGCAAACCTTGCTGAAAGATGCTGACGAGTTCGGCGACATACTACTTCGGGTGAACCGTGATGGGTCGAGTATTTATCTGCGTGATGTGGCTCGAATTGAGCTAGGCGGTGAAAACTATCAGTTTTTAAATCACTTTAAAGGCAAACCCGCCAGTGGCATTGTGGTGCGTCAGGCTTCTGGAGCGAATGCACTAGAAACCGCACGTGATGTTAAAGCTAAACTTGCTGAACTCACTGCATCCATTCCAGAAGGTATTGATGTTGAGCTCGGTTTCGACACCACTCCTTTTGTAGAAGTGTCGATTATGGAAGTGGTAAAAACGCTATTTGAAGCCATTATCCTTGTGTTTTTTGTGATGTATCTGTTTTTACAGAATTTTCGCGCCACGCTTATCCCAACTATTGCTGTGCCCGTTGTGTTGCTCGGCACCTTCGGCATTTTGTACGCTTTTGGTTTTTCGATTAACACGCTCACGATGTTTGGCATGGTATTAGCCATTGGCCTGTTGGTTGATGATGCCATTGTGGTGGTCGAAAACGTCGAACGTTTAATGGTTGAGGAAAATTTATCGCCGCGCGATGCCACGCGCAAATCCATGTCGCAAATCACGGGTGCGTTGGTGGGTATTGGCCTGGTGCTGTCGGCGGTGTTTGTGCCTATGGCGTTTTTTCCTGGCACCACCGGGGCTATTTATCGACAATTTTCAATCACCATTGCCTCGGCGATGGTGCTCTCAGTATTAGTGGCTTTAATTCTTACTCCCGCTCTGTGCGCAACTTTGTTAAAGCCCGCTGTAGAAGGTCACCATATAAGTAAGGGCGGCTTTTTTGGCTGGTTTAATAGAGGTTTTGAAAGAATTTCTCACTGGTACCAGAATGTGGTCGCTGGGATTATTCGTAAAACCCTGCGGTATTTCCTGATTTATGGGGTGATTGTGGTTGCCGTTGGCGTGTTGTTTGCGCGCATGCCGACCTCCTTTCTGCCTTCCGATGACCCGGGTTTGATGTTCACTCTGGTACAACTGCCGGCGGGTGCTACTATGGAGCGCACGCGTGGTGTGATGGAAGAAATTGAGCACTATTATGCCGAGGAGGAGGCCGACACTATCTCTACCGTTTATTGCGTGGTGGGCTTTAATTTCAGTGGCCGAGGGCAGAACAATGGTCAGTGCTATATCAAAATGCACGATTGGTCTGAGCGAATCAATGATTCACAAAGTGTACAGGCGGTGTCGCAGCGGGCTATGGGAGCACTGTCACAGATAAAAGATGCCAGTGCTTTTGCTTTTTATCCCCCGCCGATACGTGCCCTTGGTAACTCAGCAGGCTTTGATTTTCAGCTTAAAGATGTCGCCGGTATGGGTCACGATGCCTTAATGGCAGCCCGTAATCAGATCCTTCAGGGTGCCGCCCAGGATCCACGTTTGGCAAAAGTACGACCTAATGGGCAAAACGACAGCCCTCAATTTAAACTCAGTATTGACCGGCAAAAAGCTCGCGCACTGGGTGTGTCGATGACTGAAATTAACAATACACTGTCGACTGCCTGGGCCTCCACTTACGTCAATGACTTTATCGATAAAGGCCGGGTAAAAAAGGTCTATGTACAGGGTGAGGCGCAATATCGGATGTCACCAGAGCATTTGAAAGACTGGTATGTACGCAATGAAGAGGGCGGTATGGTGTCCTTTGCAGCCTTTGCCACGGGGCAGTGGACCCAGGGCTCACCCCGCTTAGAGCGCTACAACGGGGTGGCCTCAATGGAAATTCTCGGTGAGGCGGGACCTGGTTACAGCTCGGGTGATGCTATCGCTGCAATGGAAGAGCTGGCCAGCAAGCTACCACCGGGCTTCGGTTTTGAATGGACGGGTGCCTCATTGCAGGAAACCGAGTCAGGGGCTCAGGCACCGTTGTTGTACGCGCTGTCGCTGGCGGTTGTTTTCCTCTGCCTGGCGGCACTCTATGAAAGTTGGTCCATCCCCTTTGCAGTAATGCTAGTGGTGCCTCTTGGTGTCATTGGCGCCCTGTTGGCGAGCTATTCACGGGGTTTACCGAATGATATTTTCTTTCAGGTGGGTGTGTTAACAACGATTGGCTTATCGTCTAAAAATGCCATTCTTATCGTTGAATTTGCCCTCGATTTACAGTCCCAAGGCTGGAAACTTCGCGAGGCTATTCTGGAGGCCGTACGTTTGCGCCTGCGCCCCATTTTAATGACCTCATTCGCATTTATGCTCGGCGTTATGCCATTGGCTATTAGCTCGGGAGCTGGCTCGGCGGGACAAAATGCTATTGGCACCGGTGTTTTGGGTGGGATGTTTACGTCGACCGTGTTGGCGGTCTTTTTTGTACCGGTCTTCTTTATAGTGATGCGTAAAACATTTGCTGATGACAGGGTTGCCGAAAAGCCTGGGAATCCTGTCTCAAAAGAGTAAAGCGGTGGCTTGCCATAGCGATAAATAAACGCTGAAAATATCACCCATAATTTTTAAAAAAGGATGGGTAGTGAGATGTTGAGTATTTTACGCGATCAGGCGCTCGTTACAGCAGGCATTGTAAAGAACAGCATCTTCTCTGTGAACGATACCATCGTCAGTGAAGGGATGGACGACCGCAGGCTCTACCTGATTGAAAAAGGCCGTGCTCGTGTGACTGGACGAGTGGCCTTGGCCGACGGTCGTTATATTCAACCGGGACTCTGCGATCTTGGTCCGGGCGAAATTTTTGGGGAGTTGAGTTTATTTGATGTTTGCTCGCGCAGTGCCTCTGTGATCGCCCTTGATGACGTAGAGGCCTTGGAGTTTGATGTACAGGCGTTGGAAGGTTATCTTGATGCTCACCCCGCACAAGGCTACATTGTGCTTAAGGATGTACAGAAAATATTAACCACGCGGCTGCGCCAAACCGACCGCCGCTGGGAACAGTTCTTTGCATGGGGTTTGAAAGAGCATGGCATAGACCGGCATTTATAGACACGGTCTCTTCTCCGCTTCTTACTTCGTTTGTTTACGCTTAATTCCTTGCAGCCTATGGCTGTGTATAATCCCGCTTCAATACATGCCCCGGAGCTGGGATGGAGCAATTCCAAAATATCGCTGTCGTTGCTAGACTCGAACACCCTGAAGTGATTGATAGTCTCAAACGTCTGGTAGCCTTTTTGCGCGCTGATGGTCGCAAGGTGATGGCTGAATCCAAAACCGCTGCGTTATTGGGCACCTCAGGCATTGAAACTATCTCCCGCCGCTCTATAGAGGGTACGGTCGATTTGGTGATTGTCGTGGGTGGCGATGGCAGTATGCTGGGTGCCGCTCGCGCACTGGCCGATCTTAATGTCCCCCTATTGGGGCTTAATCGTGGCCGGCTCGGTTTTCTCGCAGATATTCACCCCGATGCCATGGAAGAAGGTATTGGTCGAGTACTTGCTGGTGAGTATAAAAGCACGGAACGCTACCTACTTGAAATGAGTGTGATGCGTGAAGGTGAAACCATTGGCAAGGGCCTGGCGCTCAATGACCTGGTATTACACCCAGGACGCTCAGTACGGATGATGGAGTTCGAACTTTACATCGACCAGCAATTTGTTTACAGCCAACGCTCCGATGGCTTGATTATCTCAACACCGACAGGTTCCACGGCCTATGCGCTGTCGGCGGGGGGACCAATTATGCACCCCAAGCTTGACGCAATTGTTATTGTGCCGATGAACCCTCACACTCTGGCAAGTCGCCCGATTGTTATCAGTGGTGACAGCCAGCTTGAAGTATTGGTGGGTACACGCAACGAATTGCACCCGCTAATCTCCTGTGATGGTCAGGTTGATGTCAGTACAGAACCTGGCGATGTGATCAAAATCCACCGCAAGCCCTCTCCCTTGCGTTTAATTCATCCCACCGAGCATAATTTTTATGAAACTTGCCGTGACAAGCTGGGCTGGGGTCGTCGCCTCGATTCACTGCGCCCGGGGGAAAAGGTTCATCGCTAATGACTGAGGGTGAAAACTGGGTATTGGCCGGCAATTTGGGACCGGGATTTGATCTCGACTTATTGGTGCTGGCGCTCAATCGCAACCACATTGTCTATCGTCTTGTAGAGCAGGGCGCAGGACACGAATTGTGGTTGGATAAGAGTCAATCTCAGGCCGATGTACAGCAACTGATTAGCCAAATTCAAAAAATGTCGGTGGTTGAGAAAGCGCTGAATACCGAGAAACCCAAAGGACTTGACTCACTACACTTGTATTTTTCTCGGGTGCCGGTAACGCTGATGACGCTGCTGTTAGGCGTGCTGGGTTTTTTTCTGGTGAGCTACCGGCCCGATATGGTACATCTTTTGACCTTTGTCGATTTTACTCTGGTCAACGGCAGTGGACCGCAGTTTGTGCCCGTTGAAAAAACCTTTGCTGCGGGTGAATACTGGCGTTTTGTCACGCCGGCTTTCTTACATTTTGGCATTTTTCACGTGGTCTTTAACAGTTTATGGCTGTGGGAGTTTGGCCGTCGAGTTGAGCTGATCAGTGGCCGATCAGCGTATTTAGTGCTGATGCTGGCACTGGCATCGGGCTCTAATGCTGGACAATATTTATGGGATGGCCCCGTGCTGTTTGGCGGACTATCGGGAGTGGTTTATGGCCTGGTAGGCTATGTTTGGATCCGCAATCGTATCGCCCCCACCCCACTTTTAAATGTACAGCCGGGCATTATTTATATGCTTATTGGCTGGTTGTTCATCTGTCTGTTCGGCATTGTCGATTTGTTTATGAATGGAGGAGTGGCGAATGGAGCCCATGTCTCCGGTTTGTTAATTGGCATGTTGGCGGGGGCTTTAGCCGGACGACAGAAACCGTCACAATGAGGGATAAGAATAGGAAGGAATAAACGTGGATATTGAGCAAGTATTACAGGCCGTGACACCGGACGTTTACGAAAAACTTAAACGCGCAGTTGAGATCGGCAAGTGGCCGGACGGAAGAAAATTGAGCGCCGATCAGCGAGCGACCTGTCTGCAGGCTGTGATTACCTATGACAACCAGCATAAACCAGAATCAGAGCGCGTAGGCTTTATCGCTTCTAAGAAACACCAGCATTGTGGTAGCAGTAAAGGTGACGTTGCAGGGGCAGAACTAAAGGCTGATCAAACGCTTAAATGGCAACATTAACCGCTTTTCAGTGATTACGCGTTCAATGATAAGAGATAAAGTATGGTAGAAAATGTATCAGGCCACCTGAGTAAAATGGTGGTTGAACTGGCGAAGCCGGTAAACTATTACCTGCCGCTGGACGACGAGCGTGTATTGTTGAACGACTATCTGGGCCAGCGCATTCGTTTGAACTACGCCGGTGAAATACATTGCTGTCATTGTGGACGAAAAACCAAAAAAAGCTTTAATCAGGGCTTTTGCTTCCCCTGTCTGAAGAAACTGGCGCGCTGTGATAGCTGTATTGTTAGCCCGGAAAAATGTCACTATGAGCAGGGCACTTGTCGTGAGCCGGAGTGGGGTGAAGCGTTTTGCCTGACGGATCATGTTGTTTATTTAGCTAATTCATCGGGTGTCAAGGTGGGTATTACCCGTGCCACCCAGTTACCAACCCGTTGGATTGATCAGGGTGCGGTACAGGCCTTGCCTATTATGCGCGTAGCGACCCGCTTGCAATCCGGCCTGGTTGAAGACGCTCTGCGTCAGCACGTTGCCGATAAAACGAACTGGCGAAAAATGTTGAAAGGTGAGCTTGAAAGGGTTGACTTGCCGGCTGCACGCGATACTTTATTTGAACGTTGTGAGGCAGAACTGAGAGCCCTGAGTGAACGCTTCGGTGTGCAGGCTCTGCAACCGGTGGTGGATGCAGAGTGTGTCGACATCGAGTACCCTGTACTGGAATATCCCACCAAAGTCAGTAGCCACAATTTTGATAAAACACCACAGGTCGAGGGCACTTTAATGGGTATCAAAGGGCAGTATTTGATCCTCGATACCGGAGTGATTAATCTGCGAAAATTTACAGCCTATAACATCAGTTTTTCGGCCTAGTTTTTGTAGCATTGAAACCGTGGGAGCGTAATCCACGCTGCTTCCTTTTTTGAGTTATGAGGCCTTTGCAGGGAGCATGATGGCTGTACTGCAAGGGTCTCCCTATTGGAGTTGTACCCATGTCACTGAGAGATTCCCAGCCGAAAACGATACGCCTTGAAGATTACCAACCACCGCTGTATTCGATCGATAAAACTGAGCTGCGTTTTGAGCTGGGTGAAGACGAAACGCTCGTTAAGGCGGCTCTGCAATTTCGGCGTAATCCCAACGCGGAATTGAGCGCTGTCGACGATACACTGCGTCTGCACGGCGAGGAGCTGGATTTCCGCTCGTTGGCTATAGATGGTCAGCCCTTGTCTGATGAACAGTACCAGATCAGTGCTCAAGAGCTCATTATTAACCAGGTACCCGAGCAGTTTTTGCTGGAATCTGTGGTTGCGATAAAGCCTCAGGAAAATACTTCACTCGAAGGCCTCTATAAATCGCGCACCATGTACTGTACCCAATGCGAGGCCGAGGGCTTTCGTAAAATTACCTGGTACCTCGACCGGCCTGATGTGATGTCGGAATTTACCACTACCGTTGAAGCTGACAAAAACCTCTATCCCTTGTTGCTATCCAACGGTAATCCTGTCGATAGCGGAGAAACGCCCGATGGGCGCCATTGGGTGACCTGGCACGACCCTTTTAAAAAGCCCGCTTACTTATTTGCTCTGGTCGCCGGTACCTTGAGTTGCATCGAAGACAGCTTTACGACCATGAGTGGCCGTCAAATCGCGTTGCGCATTTATGTTGAGGAAAAAGACCTCGATAAATGTGACCACGCTATGCAGTCCCTGAAAAACGCCATGGCTTGGGACGAGAAAGTGTATGGGCGCGAATACGATCTGGATATTTTTATGATCGTCGCTGTTGATGACTTCAATATGGGGGCTATGGAAAATAAAGGCCTTAATATTTTTAACACCTCCTGTGTGTTAGCAAAACCTGAAACGACCACCGATGCAGGATTTCAGCGAGTAGAAGCGGTAGTGGCCCACGAATATTTTCACAATTGGTCGGGTAATCGGGTCACCTGCCGAGATTGGTTTCAACTCAGTTTGAAAGAAGGCTTTACCGTCTTTCGCGATGCGGAATTTTCCGCAGACATGGGATCGCGCACCGTCAAGCGGGTGGAAGATGTTAACTTTTTGCGCACTCTGCAATTTGCCGAAGATGGTGGCCCTACAGCTCATCCGGTGCAGCCTCCCTCGTACATGGAAATATCCAACTTCTACACCCTGACCATTTATGAAAAGGGTGCCGAAGTGGTGCGTATGATCCACACCTTGTTGGGGCCAGAGTTGTTTCGCGCGGGCAGTGATTTATATTTCGAACGCCACGATGGCGAAGCCGCGACTATCGACAACTTTATTGCCGCGATGAAAGACGTTAGTGGCCGCGATTTCTCAACATTTATGCACTGGTATACGCAGGGTGGCACACCTCGGCTTGCCGTTAGTGGTGAATATGATAGTGAGGCACAAACGTATAGCCTGGAATTACACCAGAGCTGCCCGGCGACGCCAGACTCTTCTGAAAAACAGCCCTTTCATGTGCCGATCCGTTTGGGGCTTGTGGGTGCTACAGGCGATTTGCCCCTTCACCTGCAGGATCACGCTACCGGCGAGACTGAAATCATCGTCGAATTGAGAGAGGCCAATCAAACCCTGGTGTTTGAACATGTCACTGAAGAGCCCATACCTTCTTTACTGCGCGGCTTTTCAGCGCCGGTAAAGCTTGAATTTCCCTACAGCCGCGACCAGCTTCTGCATTTGATGCGCTACGATAGTGACAGCTTTAATCGCTGGGAGGCCTGCAACCAACTGGCGCTGGGTATACTCCAGGGTTTAACTGACGATGTACTGGCCGGGCGAGAACTGGTCCTCGATGAGCGTTTGATCGAAGCTTATCGCGCTTTGCTTGCGGATAAAAATGCCGATCCGGCCATGGTTGCTTTAATGCTAGCACTGCCGAGTGAAGCTTACCTGAGCGAAGTTGCTGAGGTAATACACGTTAGTGCTATTCATACCGCTCGTCAGTTTGCCCGCCGTGCCCTTGCCGGCGCACTAAAGGCTGAATTTACGGCGATTTATAAAGCAAATAGTCAGCGCGAAAGCTATGAGGCGACTGGACGCCAAATAGCACAGCGCAGCTTGAAAAATACAGCGTTGGCCTATTTATTACAGACTGGCGACGACGATGTTAGTCAACTGGCTTATGCCCAATTTCATAACGCTGATAATATGACAGATACCAACGCGGCACTGCTCGCGCTGGTTAATTGCCCGACTGCCACAGCACAAAAACTAGCAAAACAGGCCCTGGCATCCTTTTATTCACGCTGGTTAGATGAAAGTCTGGTCGTGAACCAGTGGTTTCAAATTCAGGCGTGGAGCACTGTACCCGGTGGTTTGGAACGCGTGAAAGCCTTAATGCAACATCCAGCTTTTGATATTAAAAACCCCAATAAAGTACGTGCAGTGATTGGTGCCTTTTGCTCGGGTAATGCGATTAATTTTCATGAAGGTGAGGGTGAGGCGTATACCTTCCTCGCCGATCAAGTGTTGATTATCGATGCGCTAAACCCACAAGTTGCCTCGCGTTTAATGACGCCGCTTACAAAGTGGCGCAAATATCCTGAGCCGGCTCGGGGCCGCATGAAAGCTCAGTTAGAGCGGGTGTTGGCGCAACCGGGGTTGTCGAAAGATGTTTATGAGATCGTTAATAAAAGCTTGATTTAGACGCTCTTTATACCCATGTTGTAACAGATAGGAGACTAAGGGCGGTAACCCAACGATGGAATTTAGAGACTATTACGAGACCCTGGGCGTCGAGCGGGACGTCACACAGGATGAAATTAAGCGTGCTTATCGTAAGTTGGCGCGAAAGTATCATCCCGATGTGAGTAAAGAAGAAAATGCCGAGCAACAATTTAAGGCGCTGGGTGAAGCCTACGAGGTACTCAAAGACCCCGAAAAGCGTGCTGCCTACGACCAATTGGGTGCCAATTGGCAAGGGGGGCAGGACTTTAACGCACCGCCTGACTGGGATGCCGGCTTCGAATTTAGCGGTGGAGGTTTTACCCAAGGCGATGGCCAGGCCTATAGTGATTTCTTTGAGTCGCTTTTTGGTCAAAGCTTCCGCAATGCTGGCCGTCAACCCCATGGGCCCTCTCAGCAAGGCGGTGACCGCCATGCTCGGGTCGTTATTGATCTCGAAGATTCCCTCAATGGCGCAACACGCAAGATCACCTTTCATGTTCCGGAAGTTGATGCACAGGGGCATGTGAGAACCCGCGAGCGAGTACTGAATATCAAAATCCCCAAGGGCATTGCTCCAGGACAAAGTATTCGCCTGGCGGGGCAGGGCGATCCTAGTGCCAGTGGTGGTAAGGCCGGTGATTTATATCTTGATGTCGAATTCAAAAAGCATCCTTTTTATCGTCTCGACGGCGCGGATATATCCATTGATCTGCCCATCGCCCCCTGGGAAGCAGCACTTGGTGCCACTGTTAAAGTGCCAACACCCAGTGGCCGGGTTGATGTGAAAATACCTGCTGGATCGGCTCAGGGAAAAAAGCTACGTTTTAAAGACAAGGGTTTGCCAGGTAAAAAGCCAGGCCATTTTTATGTGGTGCTGCAAATAGTATTACCGCCGGCCAATACCCCTGAAGCAGAAAAAATTTATCAGCTGATGGCAAAAGAATTGGCTTTTAATCCACGTGCTGGGTTGGGAGTGTAAGATTATGACAAGTAAACATTATGAGATTCAGGTCGGCGTAATGGTTGATGATGACTCGGGCCTCACGCTGTCACAGCTCTGCCGTTTATGTGCGGTTCATGCGGATTATGTGGTTGAACTTGTTGAAGAAGGGGTCGTTCAACCTTCTGGAGAAGAGATTACCCAGTGGAACTTCCCTGGCATGAGTATTCAGCGCATTCGCAAGGCTCGTCGTCTGCAGACTGACCTGGGAATAAACTTGGCAGGGGTGGCCGTTATTTTAGAATTATTAGATGAGGTCGACTACCTTCGCCATCGCCTAAAGGACATGGAACGATGACCGCCTCCTTACATATCGTCTGCCCCCTGTGCGCAGGCGTCAATCGCGTACCCAATAACAAGCTCGCTAATGGACCAAAATGTGGCAAGTGTCAGCAGCCTTTATTTGGTCATCCTCCTCAGGCACTAAATGCTGGCAATTATCAGACCGTCATTACCCGCAATGATATTCCTGTCGTTGTCGATTTTTGGGCACCCTGGTGTGGCCCCTGTAAAGCGATGGCTCCCGCCTACGAACAGGCGGCAAAAGAGCTTGAACCACGGGTTCGTTTCGCCAAGCTCAATACTGAGCAAGAACCATCGATCGGTAGCGGGCTCGCCATTAGAGGTATTCCAACACTGATCGTTTTTGCCGGGGGTAAAGAAATTGCCAGACAGTCCGGCGCTATGCCACAGGGCGAAATTATCCGCTGGGTAGAAAGTGTTCTCTGAATAGGAGATTTGTAGCGGTATCCTGTCGAAAATAATTAATCATAAAAAAGGCAACAATAATGAAATTATCCAAACCGAGAATACAACCACTAACAGAGAATGAGTGGAGCACCGAACAGCGCGAAATGCTTGCGCCTATTAAGCGCGATGGGCCTTTCTACAATGTGCTGGGCACGCTTTCTCGTCATTGGCCAGCGGCACAGAAATTTACCACCTGGGCCTTCCACATCATGGGTGACACCTCCACGTTGGCACCCCGGGAGCGAGAGATCCTCATTTTGCGTATTGGCTGGTTGTGTCAAGCCGAATACGAGTGGGGCCAACATGTGATTTTCGCTCGCGATGCCGGCCTCAGCGATGAGGAAATCGCCCGCGTTAAAGACGGCCCTGACGCTGAGGGCTGGAGTGACCATGACGCCACCCTGCTGCGCGCTGTCGACGAGTTACATAGCGACGCTTTTGTCAGTGACAAAACCTGGGCGGCACTTGCTGAACAATACAGCGAACAACAGCTAATGGATGTTGTGTTTACCGTTGGCCAATACAACATGGTGTCCATGGCACTGAATAGTTTCGGTGTGCAACTCGACAAGGGAGTAAAGGGATTTTAGTTAGGTGTTTGAAATAGGGAGGTTAGCCAAGTGACGTGGAGTTTGATACCACAAGACGGAAAACTTTGGCATAGGGTGTAGTGTAGTTTTATAAGCTGCTGTAATGTCATAAGTTACTAGCGACCGAGTTTTCTTGCTTTGGATGAAACACCTCGGGTGACGCAAAATTTTGTGTCACCCGAGGTGTTTTTGCATAAGTGATAAACGTGAAAAAACATCAACCCCTTTAAATCAATGGATTGACTGTACTTGTCAGTGTTTGAAATCGGAGAAGTACGTCACCTGACGTGTTTTTTACGTCGGGTGACGCAGACTTAGCTGTTAGGGCCACGAAGGAGAGTCTATGAGTTTCACGGAAGTAGTAGAAATTGGCGGAGCAGTATTTCGAGCAGAGTTACAATACAGTAATGACTACCACGTCCATGACTGATGCTTCGTGCCATCAGACCAAAGCGCCTGATATGCCCCGTAATTTGTTCCGGCGACCTGGCTTGTCTGAACAGTTTGCAGATCAATAAAAAATCCGTGCCGGTGCAGTGCCTGTTTCTCCGTGATCGGCTGCGCCGTGCCCGTATACGTCGTTTTGTTTTTGATGGCCGATGAGCACCATCGCTGACATGACAGCGATTGCGGTCAAGCTCTCGGCACAGGGTGGAATGGTGGCGTTTCATGATGCGTGCTATTGCACGGATTTATAGGCCTTGCTGACACAAGGTTGATAACGTTATTCTTTCTTGACAGGTGAGTTGTCTATGCGACATGGGCTTATCCTTCTTCTTGCCGGAATGGGATATGGCTTATTTTACAGCTCACTTTCTTACATTTCGAAGGTGTCACGGTTAGTTTATGAATTCGGCAAAATACTTTGATGCACGAATTCGTAACTTGCAAAGTTATCTGAACAAAAACAGAGGAATACGCTCATGTCTATTCGCATTGATGATGTCGCACCAGATTTTACTGTGGATTCCACGGCTGGCGAAATTACGCTTCACGACTGGATTGGTGACAGCTATGCCATCCTGTTTTCACATCCAAAAGATTTCACGCCGGTATGTACTACCGAATTCGGTGCAGTTTCTAAGCTTGTACCTGAATTTTCCAAACGCAACACCAAGGTTATGGGTGTATCAGTGGACAGCGTTGAAGAGCACATGAAATGGAAGCGCGATATCGAATCCTTTTCCGGTGCACCTGCTGACTTTCCAATTATTGATGATACGTCCTTGAAGGTATCTAAATTGTACGACATGCTACCAGCCGGTGCTTATCTAACGGACGATCGTACGCCTGCCCACAGTGCTACTGTGCGGACTGTGTTCATCATTGGTCCGGATAAAAAAGTTCGACTAACCCTGTCGTATCCAATGGCCGTGGGTCGTAACTTCGCGGAAATTTTACGTGCACTGGACGCTATTCAGATTACTGACGGTGCATCTATCGCAACGCCCGCTGACTGGGTTCCAGGTCAGGACGTAATCGTGGGGCTGGGCTTAAACGATGAGCAGGCTAAAGAAAAGTTTGGTGATATTAATATTGAACTACCTTATTTAAGATTTACAAAGGCCCCGCAGAAGTAGGAAGCTGAAAGGTAGGTAGGATGCTTTCCAGGTTATCTCTACCCCTTTTGACTAGGTCTTTTGATGTTAAAAACTGGCTTAAAAAAATGTTTCACCTGCAACATTTGCTATACCCGTTTGTGTATGCCGCGTAGTTCCATTTTCACAAACGCTCTCCGTAAAGGTTGCAGGTGAGCTCTGCTTTAGGTGGATTGACATCAAAAAGCATTTGCTACTAGCTACTAATCCAAAAGGAGCGCAACATGAATAAGGAGCATCAACATGATCATAGTGACCACAAGAATGAGCACTCGGATCATGGAAGTTGGCTAGCCGAGCATCGCCGCTGGCGTATCGAGCATAGTAAGCTGCTCGCTACCCTGCACCGCATTGAGGCTGAAATTCACGAACATGAGGCCCTCATGCAAGAACATCAACAAGCTATCGCGGCTCACGAGGTCAAGATCGCACGCCACGAAAAGCAAATCAATGAACATGAGCGGACAGGCCATGGCGCTGGGCACAAGGCCGCTCAGGTAGAGCATGATATGCAACATCAAGCTCACGAAGATTTTGCCCGTAATCATGAGCAACTGAAAAAACGTCATCAGGCAATCTGTCACAAGCTGAAGGAGCTGAGCCTCGACTAGATTGCTTTGAAAGGATACAAATTTGGATACAACCCTACTGACCATTCTGGTTTTTGGGCTCTTAATGAGCCTGATTGCCATAATCGGCGGGCTATTTATATTTTTGCCCGAGAAAGTTTTGAAACACTGGTTGAAGCCTATAGTTGCTTTCGCTGCGGGGTCGTTACTCGGAGGCGCTTTCTTTCATATGCTTCCACATGCACTAGGTGCTTCAGAATCACAAATTTTCGTAATGCTATGGGTGGCCGTCGGCTTCACAGTTTTCTTTGCCCTTGATCAACTACTTGAGTGGCACCATTGCCATCGTGCGCCTTCCGAGCATGTGCAGCCCTTAGGCCCTTTGCTGTTGATTGCTGATGGAGTTCACAACTTACTCGGAGGGCTTGCCATTGGCGCTATCTTCCTTGTGGATATTCGGGCTGGAATCGCAGCATGGGTCGCCGCCGCGCTGCACGAGCTCCCACAGGAAATAGGTGATTTCGGGGCGATGGTTCATGCCGGTTATTCACGTCAAAAAGCCCTACTTTATAACTTTATCTCTGCGCTAACTTTTCCGCTTGGTAGTGTTATTGCTTATGGCGTTGGACAGAGTATGAATGTGTATTTCCTTGTGGCGTTGGGGGCCGGGAACTTTCTTTATATTGCAGGTGCAGACCTTATTCCAGAGGTCAAACAGGCAGAGCGACTTCGAGAAACAGGAGTTCGGTTCGTGTTCTTTGTATTAGGTGCTTTTTTACTTTTTGCGGCGGCACTTTAATGCGGCCATGGTAACCTTACAAGGCTCAGCGAAATCGCCCTGAACTTTCCTCACTTTAGTGGACACCTTCTAATCACTCAGGAGGTGGCAAATGCCCCGATGTACACAACTTAGGAAGACATGGCAATATACGAATGATCTCAAAATAAAGGCGGTTAAGCTTAGCTATCAGAGTGGGATGCAAGCTTGGCAAGTCGCTGAAGACTTTGATAGACATCCCTTCATGCTGGCCCGTTGGTGAAAAACGTATTAAGGGTATTTGTCGGAACTGAAGCCCTGCAACCGCAAGGTATCCCAATCGGCAGGAAACGCGTAGAACGGCTTATGTACAGTGCGGGACTAAAAGGCTGAGTTGTCAGAGTGACACGCCGCCAGCCTGGACTTAAACATAATTTATAGCGTTTACGGCGGTGTTTAGATGACTGTCTCAGGTGTGTCTAAAGTGAACCCCCATTGCGTTGTCTCACCAAATATAGTGCTAGATCGCTTCATGGTTTATACGTCTCGTCACCAGACGAAAGCATCCGATATGCCCCGCAATTTTTTCTGATAACCAAGCTTATCTGAGCAGCTTGCAGATCAATAAAAAAACATGTCGGTGTAGTGCCTGTTTCTGCGTCACCGGTTGCGCTGTGCCCGTGTACGCGTTGTGCTTTTGATGGCCGGTAAAGCATCATCGGTGACATGACAGCGATTGCGATCAGGTCCCGGTATAGCATGGGTGATGGCGTTCCGATATACGCGCAATCGCGCGAATTGAAAGGCCTTGATGAGATAAGGTCGATAACGTCACTCTTTCTTCATTGCCGGGATGAGATAAATCCTCATTTTATATCTCATTGAAGGTGATAAAACAGAGGTCGATCAGTTCAGGCTTGCCATTTTGGCAATGGTCAAGTCATAAGCAGTGCAGAGACTGGTTTGATTCTGAAAGCTTAGTACAGAGCAAGATTCGAAATGGAAATCGTAAATTACGACAAAGGACGGTGTATGAAAATATTGATTATCGGCGGATACGGTGTATTTGGCGGGCGATTAATAGACTTGCTTTCAGATATTAATGAGTTAGAAATTATTGTTTGTGGCCGACATTTATCTAAAGCCCAAAAATTTTGTACGGCTTTTAGAGGTCAGGCAAAAGTTAGGGCCATGCAGCTTGATCGCAGGGATATTGCCAAAGTGCTTTCAACAGAACGACCAAACATTGTTGTTGATGCTTCTGGCCCATTTCAAGTTTATGGCTCTGATTGTTACAGTGTCATTCAGTCTTGCATAGCGGAACGTGTGCATTACCTGGATTTCGCGGATGCTGCCGATTTCGTCTATGGGCTATCACAATTTAATGAGCAAGCCCAATCTGCTGGTGTGTTCGTTTTATCTGGAGTCAGTAGCTTTCCCGTACTTACTGCTGCTGTATTACGAGACATGGCTTTGTCGATGGATATTGTGTCAGTGCGGGGTGGAATAGCCCCGTCTGTTTATGCTGGTGTTGGCATAAACGTGATGAGAGCAGTGCTCAGTTATGCGGGCGAACCCGTTACACTTCAGCGTAATGGCGAAATAGGACATGGAGTTGGTCTTGCAGAAAGCTGCAGGTATACGGTAGCTGTGCCGGGTAAAATGCCACTTAGAAATATTCGCTATTCTCTAGTCGATGTGCCTGACTTGCAAATTATACCGCTAGAACACGCCACCTTAACGGATATATGGATGGGTGCAGGTCCAGTACCTGAAACGCTTCACCGATTGCTCAATCTTTTAGCCAAAGCGCGTGCGCGGTTCAATTTGCCTTCTTTAGTCCCTTTCTCGACCTTGTTCTATATCGTTTTAAATATGGTTAAATTCGGTGAACACCGTGGTGGCATGTTCATCCATGCTGAAGGCATAGCGAATGGCGAAAGAATAGAGCAGAGTTGGCATCTATTAGCAGAGGGAGATGATGGTCCCTATATCCCATCAATGACGATAGAAGCGATTATTAGAAAGTTTTTGCACGGCCAACAGCCCGATACAGGAGCTCGCTCTGGGGCTAAGGCTCTTGATCTTTCTGACTATGATAATCTGTTTGATGCGAAACAAATTTATACAGGCTTTAGGGGCGATGATAGAACACCGCTAATATTTAAACGTGTGCTAGGTTCAGCGTTCGATACTTTGCCAGAAAAAGTTAAAGAGTTACATAGTCAATCCGTAGTCAGTCAATGGAGTGGATTGGCAAATGTTAGACGTGGTGATGGGCTGTTAAACAAAATAATTTGTACGTGTTTTTCTTTCCCACACACAGCAGATAATGTACCTGTTGAGGTGTCAATTACGCCGCAGGGTCATTGTGAACGCTGGGTTCGAAACTTTAATGGCAAGGTTTTTTCATCGTTTCAAAGGAAAGGTAAAGATAAAAATGAATTTTTGTTGATTGAAACCTTTGGCGTTATAAATGTCTCAGTTGCGCTGGTGGTTGAGGAAGATAAATTATTTTTTGTTCCTAGGCGCTGGTCTATTTTTGGAATTCCCTTGCCAGCTTTTCTTTTGCCTAAAGGGCGTAGTTTTGAGACTGAAGAAAATGGATTGTTTGTTTTCAACGTTGAAATTTTTATGCCCATAATTGGTTTGATTGTTTCGTACTCGGGTAACCTTAAGCAGGTATAAAAGTCTATTAGCCGCTAGGTTTGTAATGGGTAATTAAATATACGGATGCATTAAATAGTCTTTTTATGATCAGATGAAAAACCTAACAAACGGATATGACGGATAAAGTTATTTCTAGTGCTTATGTCTAGTAACTTAGGGTGATCGTACCGTTACTCGTTTTTGTCTGACGCTAAACACCTTAGACCTGATTTACTGTTTTCCGTCAACATGGGCTTTCCAGTAATGAAGTTTCAATTCTGTCCTTCCGCGGCGCAATTTACCTTGATGAATTCAGTAGTTGTTATAGTGCCCCATTCAGTCGTACACATGACACTTCAAGGGAAAGTTTCGTGTCTTTCTTCCAGGATGCCTATTTTATAGAAAATGTAACGATATAGCCCTATGGTTTGATAGTGGGTCGAGTGCGGGAGTACAAGACATTATATCTTGTAAAAATTCTGATTCGTCATTGAGGCTTTTTAAAAATAAGAAATAAACATTAGGTATGTATTTTTACTCTGCTTAGCTTGCAATAGTGCCTGGTTTATCTACAGCGCTGCAAGGTTCCTCTGGAACTAGCTGCCACGCCTAGGTGTCCAACTTGGGTCGGCTTGAAGTCGACGACATAGCTCACTCAAATATCTACTGAAAAGGAAAAGCTAATGAAGATTAAAACGGCATCAACATTAATAGCGAGTACTGCCTTATTATCTATGCTCGGACTCTCTCAAGTCTTTGCGGGCGAACGACCTCCGGCTAATGCAAAGCCGCTAGTTGAAATTATTAACGAGCTTGAAAAACAGGGCTACTCTCCGATTACCGAAATATCACTGGACGATGGTATATGGGAAGTAGAAGCGTATAAAGACAATCAAGCTCGGGAATTAAAACTTGAACCTTCCAGCGGCAAGATTCTTTCCGATCGCCGCGATGATTGAATATCAGGTAAACTAAGAAATTATTGCTGCAGGGCTTTTGTTTTGGATACTGTGCATGTTCCGCAAAAGCGCTTCAATGCAGGTATTAGGGCATAAAGATGGAATATGACTTAGATACGGCCGCTATTCGTTTATGGCAACGCTGTCTTTTCGATGAGAAGCTCACGAAAAACCTATCAATTAGACACTGACTGTTATGAGCCGCAAGCTTTCATGGTCGAGGACTGGGAGACCCTGTTCCGCGGCCCCCGTGCTCCCACGCGAGGGCGGCCGCTGCGCTTTCTTATGCAGCATTAAGAAGTGCTATCTACTTCGTTGCCCATGAAAAGCCTGGTACCACCTTCGAAGTAAGGACGACCTTACCTCTCGATTTTGTTAGGGGACGGCCCCAAAGCTAACTGGGAGCTGTGTATGAGTTGGGTCATGTTGTTGGTGGCGGGTCTTTTGGAGATTAGCTGGGCCATCGGGTTAAAGTACACCGATGGCTTTTCAAAGCTCTGGCCTACGGTCGGTACGGTCTTTTCGTTGGTTACCAGTTTTCTGTTGTTAGGCTTGGCTTTGAAAACATTACCTGTCGGCACCGCTTATGCAATCTGGGTGGGCATTGGGGCCGTAGGTACAGCTCTTTTGGGCATATTATTATTTGGTGAATCCGCTGATACGCTTAAATTAGTGAGCATAGGGCTGATATGTGCCGGTATTGTCGGTCTCAAATTAGCGCATGGCTAAGCAATCACTGTCATGGAAAGAGAGCCGTTGACTACAGTCATTCATTTAGTGTCCAGTATGGAAATCAGAGGTGTGTCGAGTCTGCTTGTTTTTACCAATAACAGCCCGTGCAATAAGTACTGCTATCAACTTTTTGCCGCGGGCTAGACTGGTGTTGTAGTCATAACTGCCGGCGGCCTCAATCTGGGTTCTGGTCAGTTTTAGATTTTTACTACCGCGACTCAACGTTTTATTCTGATGGGGGGTTACCGAGGTATTCTCCTTTTGCCCATGCGTCGCAGATTTATAATAGAGATGCTCTTGGAAGGCTTGTCGACATTTACGACGATTTGCCTTTCATTGTTTCTTTAGTTAGCGTTGGTGTTTGTATTACTATCTAACCCTTGTTACATTCGAGGTGCAAATGCCTTCAATTGTTAAAATTGAAATTGGAGGTCAATTTAGCGTTTAAGTCCTACTGAACTGGTCAATATTCCCGTGGGTGTCCATGGGGCTACTTAGCTGAATACCCGCTGCTACAGGCCCTGGGTTCACTTTATCGCTTAAGGGTCTGAGAGCAAACAGTGTCAGTTTGATCATACAGAGCAACGAAAACCCGCCCACCACAAGTAGGGGCTGGAAATAGAGCTGGGTTCATTAATCTCACCTTTCATTGCGGCTCTTTCAATACAGCCTTTTCACTGTGGCTATTGGGGCCTTAAAGAGTCATATATTCTAGAGAAATAAAATAAATGATTGATCGTAAACATCATAAAATTGTATTTTCTTTTTTCATGTCATTAATAATGTCATGCATCATGTCTTTGGTCATCAGTATTTTTAATGTGGGTCTGGTCAGCAACATTATTTATATTTGGCTAAAAGCTTGGGTTTTTGCATTTACTATTGCATTTCCAACAATACTTGTTGTTTCGCCATTAGTTCATAAACTTGTCAGCATAGCTCTAAAGGAAGAAGATGATGCCGCTTAAGCTGTCGTGGCTTGCTGCTTCTGTCAAATGCGTGTTTAGCGATGCTATTCGAAAGACGGGAAATTGTAGCGAAGCTCTCTTGTATTGGCCTTCCAAATATTCGAAAGCATGAGGTCGCCATCTACGCCATAAAACATCGGAAATGCTGCCATTAACTATCAGCGTAGTGTGACCTGAAAGCAACTCTCGGAAGATTTCGTGAATCAGGCAGGAGTTAAAAAACAATGAGGGCACCCCCGCCTATATGGGTAATCACGGGGTTTGATGTGCATCTGTCTTTTTCACACCAATCGTAAATGGCCAGTTTGTCGGAAGACTCAATTGAGGTTGATTTTCGATAACCCACCTCCAGTGGTCTTTATAGGCTCTTTTGCTGGGGTGGGTTCGTAGGCATCAATGGTTTGTGCCGACTACTTCTTAGCTGGGTGCTGGTTAAACAGTTGTTATTGAAAGTACAGACATAACAAGCTGTTTTGCCTGTACATGTAGACTAAAATTCGTTTGAAATATTAATAATTTGCGGCGATAAAACGTTTCCACTCTTCCCAGCGGCCAGCATTGTAGGGGAATTTTTCGTGATCATAAGCCGATGCGTAAAATTCTTTGCCATCAATTGTCCCCGACACATAGCCGATAAATTTCATTTGCTCGACATACATCAGTTTATGTTCAGCAGGCACGGTTTTTGCCGTATCGGCTGACCAGAGTCCGCTAGCACGCATTGACTCAATAATTGTCTGAGCTGCGCTATCGCCAACGCTTGAATCAATGCAGAGATAAAGGCTGGCGTTAGTCATATCGCTGCCATCGAAATACATTTCAAAGTTGTTAATGAGGTCAATTGAGGAAAGGGACATACTGAAAACTCCATTAAAAATGATTGTGACTAGTTGCCGTTTCGCTAACTTGGTGGAAAAAGCTAATGCTTAGTGTAACGAACTCTGGAGAGTATGGCAGCCGACTTGTGTGGATAGTATTCAGGAGCTGGCCGGGTTAAGAAAGGTGAGCCCTTCGCTGAAGTATGGCAGAATCAAAAAAGCATATTCATTAAATCCACTAACTACAATAAATAGGAGAAATATTATGGATGTTGGCGTTGTTATGGCCTTTCAGAGTAGTCACAATCAACCTCTGTCCGATCTGGATGTTTATCAAAATGAGCTGGCGATTGCCCGGCTTGCTGAACCACTGGGTTTTGACTCAATCTGGGGCGTTGAGCACCATTTCACCAATTACACCATGTGCCCAAATACCATGCAGTTTTTAAGCTTTATGGCCGGCCAGACCAGTACCATTAAGGTCGGTACTGCGGCGATTATTTTGCCCTGGCACAAAGACCCTCTGCGTGTTGCTACCGATATGTCGATGCTCGACAATATGTCTAATGGTCGTGCCCTTATCGGTATGGGCCGCGGTTTGGCGAGGGTCGAATACGATGGCTTTGGTATCGATATGGATTCTTCCCGAGAGCGCTTCAATGAGTCGGCACAGATGATTCTCGATGCTCTCGAGTCCGGTACGATGGAAGCCCACGACGGTCAGTTTTTTAAACAGGCCCGTCGCGATATTCGCCCCGAACCTTTTAAAAGCTTTAAAGATAGAACCTATATCGTTTCGATGTCTCCCGATACCGTCCCCCATGCAGCCCGCCTGGGTGGTCGTTTTATGACCTTTGCCGTTGGCCCCTGGGCGCAGCGGGCGAAAGATATTGAACTCTATCGTGAACTTTATCTGGAGAATCACGGCTCGGTGGCACCACCGGTTTCAGCCAATATTTTTACTGTCTGTGATAAAGACCCCGGTCGTGCAAAAGATATGGCGTATAAATACATGGGTGATTACTGGGAGTCGGCCATGCGTCACTATGAGATGAAGGGCGAACATTTCGATGACATTAAAGGTTATGAGCACTATGCCCAGTCATCGGTCGCTATGCGCGCAGACGCAGACCGTGTTACCGAACAATATGTCGAACAACAAATCTACGGAACACCCGACCAGTGTCTGGAAAAGCTAAAAGGCATTGAAGATATTATCGGCAACTTTGAGATGAACTGCTTCTTTACCTATGCGGGTATGGATTATGACTATTGCAAAAAAAGCATGACGACCTTTGCCGAAGGTGCGTTGCCAGTGCTAAAGAAATGGGATAACAGCGCCAGGGTAGCTTGATCTTTGGCTTAATTTTAGCGGGTTGTCATGCCACTTTTATTTAGCGAGTGGACTTAAAAAGCCCCTGTCGTTTTGCGAACAGGGGCTTTTTTAATGCGGGTAGACGCGTTAGCGATTGCCGGATCGTACAACGCGCTCTGGTTCTATCAGGTTACCCGAACTCGCCTTTTGAGGCCGGGGCTGATTATTGCCGTTATTACTTGGACGTTGGTTATTGCCGTTGGCACTTCTGACGTTAGAGTTGCCATTGCCATTGCCATTGCCATTGCCATTGCCATTGCCAGCGCGTTGCTGACTGGTTCGTCGGCGCTGCCCACCATTACCAGCGGGTTTGTTGTCTGAATGGCGGGGGTTGCGGCCCTGACCGTTGCGATTTCCCTGAGAGCTACGGCGTGGCTGCGCACTGCGTGTGGGTCGGTGGCCTGAGCGCGATTCGGGCAGAGCGTGGTCGGGCTCAAAGCCTTCAACCTCTTCGCGGGGGATTTTGTTGTTAATCAGGCGCTCAATATCGCTCAGTTGTTTGATTTCATCGGCGCTGACTAACGATACGGCATGCCCGCTGGATCCCGCGCGGGCAGTGCGGCCAATTCGATGTACGTAATCCTCGGGTACGTTCGGCAGGTCGAAGTTAACGACCTGAGGCAGTTGGTCAATATCAATACCCCGTGCGGCAATATCGGTCGCGACCAGTATTTGTACCTTGCCTTTCTTGAATTCAGTCAGGGCCTTGGTGCGCTGGGCCTGGCTTTTGTTACCGTGAATGGCTGCGGCATGGATGTCGTCACGCTCAAGCAATTTAACCAGTTTATTAGCACCGTGTTTGGTACGACTAAAGACTAAAGCTTGGTGCCACCCTTCGTGGCGAATCAGATGACTGAGCAGGGCTGCCTTACGTCCTTTGTCGACGGGGTGAATCTTTTGCTCCACCTTGGTGGCTGTGGTGTTTTGTGGTGCCACATCAATTTCTACGGGATTATTTAACAGGCCTCGGGCAAGGTGGCGGATATCATTGGAAAAGGTCGCGGAAAAGAGCAGGTTTTGACGCTTTTTAGGCATCAGCGAAATAATACGCTTAATATCGTGAATAAAACCCATGTCGAGCATGCGATCGGCTTCATCGAGTACCAGTACTTCTACGTCGTTAAAGTTGATGGCGTTTTGCTTGTGCAGGTCGAGCAGGCGGCCGGGGGTGGCGACCAGTATTTCGACACCGCGACGTAGCTTCATCATTTGAGGGTTTATTTTTACACCGCCAAAAACCACTGTGGAGCGCAGGTTGAGATGCTTGCCGTAGTCGAGCACGCTCTCGTGTATTTGTGCTGCGAGTTCACGGGTGGGTGTCACTACTAATGCCAGAGTGCGGTTGCTGTTGGCAGCGGGCTTGTCGGCCAGCAGGTGCAGCAGCGGCAGCGTGAAACCAGCCGTTTTCCCGGTGCCCGTTTGTGCACTTGCCATTAGGTCGTGGCCATCGAGAACCGCGGGAATTGCTTTCGCCTGAATTGGTGAGGGCTTATCGTAGCCTTTTTCTTTAACAGCACGCAGCAGGGGCTCGGAGAGGCCGAGGGTGTCAAATGTCATGAATCTGTCCTATGTGTCGAGCCATTACCCCACGTTTTGAGGCACTGACTATCTAGTCGCCAGCGGCCCTACAAAAGGGGCTAGCGTCGGAATATTATTGTAAATACCAAGGTGCTTATCGTAACCGGAGTACTTATCTGGGGCGCTTGACAGAGGATGGAAAAGGCACTGATCTTTCTGATAAGGCCTCTTGATTCAAGCGTGTAAACTAAGGTGTTGCGACGATTTATTGCGCCAGTACAGTTCAGTGCTGGACCGTACTGGCGAGGGATTTTACACGTCGAGCAGGGCTATGGATAGCCACGCTCGAGTTATTACTATGACAATTAGTGGTGATGCCCACAACCACCGGTGCTATGGGGGTGGCCGTGGGCGAGCTCTTCCGCTGTCGCTTCGCGGATACTATCAATAGTGACATCAAAGGTAATGGTCTTACCAGCCAGTGGGTGGTTGCCATTAAGTATGGCCTGGTCGCCATCAATGGCTGTCACCAATACCGACAGTGGTCCATTTTCTGTCTCTGCCGTAAAACGCATACCCACTTCGGGTTTATCTTCGTCGCCAAATACCGACAGAGGGACATGCTGCACCAGTTCATTGATAAATTCTCCATAGCCGTCTTCCGGGGCAATCGTCACCTGCACCCGGTCTCCAACGTCCTTACCCAGTAGAGCAAGTTCTAGCCCCTTGATGATATTACCTGCGCCGTGTAGATAGACTAGAGGCTCGTGTTCGGTCGAAGCATCGATTTCCTCGCCGTGTTCATCGGTCAAGGTGTAATGCATGGAAACAACAGATTTAATTGCAATGCTCATAAGGGGCCAATAAAAAGAGGGTGTGTGGTGGAAGACATAGAAAAATGACGCCTTAACTGGCGCTAGCGCACAATTATGGCGCAAGGTACTCAGCGCGACAAGCCGAAAAACCGCGCACACGAGGTGAACGAAATCTGTTTGATTAACTGGTGATAAATACTGGTTATTTTATGCATACCTGTGCCTGCTTTGCATTGTAAATGATACTTTAACTGAGAAAAACCATAACAATGCTGCAGGATTGTGGCATAAGAGCCTCGGTGCTAGTGGTAGCTCCATGGTGACGCAATGGCTGTCTCTTGGTTCTTGGAGTGAGTGATGATTCACGATCTGATCGGCAGCAATGTCATCAATCTACAGCAATCAGTTGCAGAGGCTTTGACGGAGATAAAGTAATAGCTGTTCATCTGCAATGTAGTGATGACCTGCCGGTGGGTAGTCGATCGACGGCTATTCAGCCCTTTGGCGAGAAGGGCACTCCGCCAGGTATGTGGGTAAGGAGGCATCATTAAGACCGTATCGTGGGCAATGTCCACGAAGCCAGTCCCATTCTACAGGCGGGTAGTGTCGGTGGTTGGCAGTCGAAAAAGAGCAACTCTGCAAGCTCTCGGTGAAGTGCGTAGGTAAGGAGACTTGGGCTGTGATTATGATGGTTTGCTCACTTAATGGTCGAGAAGCAATGGTGTATATCGCCTTGCGGTGTTAGTACTGCACAGGACTCATTAGGGTTGGGCTAATGAGTATTGGACTAGCTAATATTGCGCTAATTGGTACAAGGTAGGTTGGGGGCTTGCACAAACGAACGCCATTATGTTGACAAGGGGTACCATGTATAGCGATGAAGATTTGGCTTCGGCAGTTAAAGCCGGAGTGTTGAGTGAAGCGAGCGCGGCTGCTTTCCGTCAGCACGTCGACGAATTGCGGCAATCGTCTGTTGCTGATGAGGAGCACTTTCGTTTTCTGACCGGTTTTAACGATGTTTTCGTGGTTATTGCCTGCATTTTACTACTGGTTTCCGTTAACTGGATTGGCGCAACGGTTGCTTTCTGGTTTGGTGCTTTTTTGCAAGGGGCGAGCGCCTGGGGCCTGGCGGAATATTTCGCTCGCGTGCGACGCATGGCTCTCCCTTCTATTGTTCTTCTCTTGGCCTTTGTTGGTGGTGTGGTGTTTGGCTGCGTCATGTTGGCTAAAAGTGTCGGTTTTAGCCAACAGGTCAGTGTGGGTTTGGGCTGTGCTATGGGCGGAGCAGCGGCATGGCTACACTGGCTTCGCTTCAACGTGCCTATTACTGTGGCGGCGGGTATGGCCGTTTTGGTCTTCGCTGTTGTTGCATTATTTTCCAGCATCTTTCCGACAGCTAAAGACTGGCGAGGCTTAATGGTTTTTTTGGGCGGAGTAATGGTTTTCATTATTGGTATGCGCTGGGATGCTTCTGACACGCGACGTCAAACCCGCCGTTCCGACGTCGCCTTTTGGTTGCACCTTGTTGCCGCTCCGCTGTTAGTACACCCTGTGTTTCTATTACTGGGTGCTTTTGATCAAGGCATGGGCTTGAGTACAGTATTAGTGATCATCGTGCTTTATGCCTCTATTGCATTGTTATCTATCAGTATTGATCGTCGTGCGATGATGGTGTCAGCACTTGCCTATGTGCTTTACGCGTTCAATACACTGTTGCAGGAATACGGCGTTGTCAGTCTTAGTTTTGCCTTTGCGGCATTGACGATCGGTGGGGCTTTACTGTTGATGTCGGCTTTTTGGCACACTTGCAGGGCGTATGTAGTGGGCTTTTATCCCGATAGGGTTCGAGAGTATTTGCCACCACTGCAGTCGTCGTAACAGGTTTTCGTCTTGATGTGTGGTTTGGTTTCTGCATGGCTGCGGAGAGCAATTTTGTATTCTCCTGTTGGTTTAAAACCTAAACAGAGGCTGCTTAAAGTTTTTTCATGCTTGCTTCCAGCGTTTCCAAATCAACCAAACGTTGATCGATCATGGCGGTCAGCTTGAAGTCTTGACGCACTAATCTTTTTGCGTAGCGTAATTGTTCTCTCGCTTTGCTAAAAATGCCGGTTAGTATGTAGTACTCCGCTCGGGCAATATGTACGCCGGGTATATCACCTGCCAGGCCACTGGTTTCGGCGAGCTCAAACCATATATTGGGGTCGCTTGGTCGCGCTTTAGCCAGCTTTTCTAAGACTTGTTCGGACTGGGCGTATTGTCGGTTTTGCAATAAAGTTTTAGCCAATTCGGTTTGTAATGGGTAACTATTGGGGTGGTCTCGGCTCAGCTTCTCGATGGCCTCAAAGGCTTGATCGTAATTTTCACTGGCACGTTCTAGCTCGATACTGGCAAATTGATAAATGAAACGCTGGGGTTCTTTGTCGAGCAGGCTCTGAAGGGTTTCTCGGGCCTTCACGTGTCGACCTGCCGCCGACTGAGCCAGTGCAAGACCATAGGTGGCGCCCTCCGTCGATAATGAATGTCCCTGGAGTTCATTATTAAAACGGTTGATGGAGCGCTGAGCATTACTATCGATGGCAATCAAGGCACGCGCGCGAATTAAGTAGTAGTCGAGATTATCGGGGTAGTAGCGGGGAGGAAGCTGGCTAGTACGGCCACGGGCATCGGCGACGCGTTTTTCTGACAGGGGGTGAGTCAGCAGAAATTCAGGCGGGCGACGACCAATATAGCGTGTCGCAGCGAGCATGCGCTCGAACATGGCAGGTACGGCATTGGGATCCATTCCGGCGCGGTAGAGGGTGTCGATGCCCAATCGGTCGGCCTCTTGCTCGTACTGGCGAGAAAAGCGCAGACCACTGTCGATAGCGGAGGCCTGGGACATCGTCATAGCTGCCATCCCGGCATCGCCACCCACCGTCGCGGCAAGAATTAGCCCCACTAACATGCCTGCCATGGTGGTGTAAGAACTGGCTTTCTGGTTAGCCAGATTACGGGCAAAGTGGCGCTGGCTGAGGTGAGCCAATTCGTGGGCCAGTACCGAGGCGAGTTGTGCTTCGTTTTCAGCGTACAGGAACAGGCCTGTGTGTACGCCAACGACGCCACCGGGTACGGCAAAGGCATTCATGGTTGGGTTATTGATGACAATAAGTTCGAGGCGTCGGTCCAGCATTTCGCTATGGCTGGCCAAATGGTAAATCAGGTTTTCGACATAGTTTTGCATTAGCGGATCGTCGAGAGTGTCGACGCGGCTACGGAACATTTTTAGCCAGGCGCGCCCCAGCTCGTGTTCTTGTCGAAGGGAGACAATACCAGACGTCGTGTCGCCCAGCATGGGCAGCTTGATCTCATTGGCGCTGGCCTTTTTGCTGGTGGTGATCGGAAACAGCGCAAGGCAAATAATGCTGATCAAGCTGAGGCAAAACTTTTGGTAGGAAAATAGCACTATACTCAAGCATCCCTGGTAGAGGCTTCACTCCATTTCTCATTATTGAGAAAGGTTGAGAAACCTATATAAAACCGGTTTTTGCAGTTTAACGTATCGAGAGTGAAGGCTTCGACTATTATTATGTGCCGCAGTTCAGTCGTCACGGGCGGGCTATGCGGGTGAGGTCTTAAACCGTGAATAAAAGGATAAAGTATGTGGAAGGTTGTTGATAGCTGGATTAACCGCTATTTCGCTGATGAAGAGGCAGTACTGTTGGTGATTTTGATCGCCATCACACTACTGCTTATCGTCACCATGGGTCAGGTGTTGGCGCCTTTTCTGGCGGCAGTGGTGTTGGCCTTTCTGTTACAGGGCGTTGTTAATTTACTGAAGCGTTGGCGAATACCCCACTTGCTGGCAGTAACGATTGTCTTTAGTGGCTTTATCAGTTTGTTTCTATTGGTCGTCATTTTCCTTTTCCCCATTGTTATTGAGCAGTTGAGTCGTTTGTTGCAGTCTGTGCCGGGAATGATGAAGCAATGGCAGGAGGCTGTACTAATGCTGCCCCAACGCTATCCAAGCTTAATTTCGGAGGCTCGCCTGGATGAGTTTATTGTTTACGCGCAGCAGGAATCGGCTCAGTTTGCCGAAGCGGCACTGGGCTTTTCGATGGGTATATTTCCCAGTGTAATGATGGTGTTGGTGTATTTAGTGTTGGTCCCCCTACTCGTTTTTTTTATGCTCAAAGACCGTGAGCAGTTAATGCACAGTGCGACCACGTTGTTGCCCGAACGCCGCCCGGTGATGAAATTAGTCTGGAGCGAAATGACCGTTCAAATCGCTAACTATGTGCGCGGCAAGGCCCTAGAAGTGACACTGGTGGGTGCTGCTACCTATATCTGCTTTGTGTTGCTGGGCGTTAATTATGCGGCGTTGCTGGCTTTGATGGTTGGTCTGTCGGTGGTGATTCCCTATATCGGCGCCGCCGTGGTTACCGTGCCGGTTGTGTTAGTCGGTTTGTTTCAGTGGGGCTGGGGTGGCGACTTTTTCTGGCTTTTCTTCGCTTATAGCGTGATCCAATTCATTGATGGCAACGTGCTTGTGCCCCTGCTGTTTTCAGAGGCGGTGAACCTCCATCCCATTTTGATTATTCTCGCAGTACTTGTCTTCGGCGGTTTATGGGGTTTATGGGGGGTGTTCTTCGCCATTCCTCTGGCGACCTTAGTCAAGGCGCTTTATAACGCCTGGCCACGCAATGAATCGCCAGAGTTGTTGTCTGACTAATTCGGGGGCTTTTTTTAGAATTTTCACCCCTTATTAACAATTTTTAGTCTGATCCAGGAATTTGTCTATGCCTCACTCTATGTCACGTGTTGATACTTCGCGTTTGTTTTTTATTGTTACTCTACTGCTGGCTAGCGTGTTTGCTCAGGCCGGATCTAATGCGGACCAAGCGCGCTGGTGGCAAGAGGGTGGTGCTGAGGAGGGCGGTGACGTGGCAGTGCTGCGCAGCCCTAATGACGAGCGTCAATACCGCTATTTCCAACTCGACAATAAAATGAAAGTGTTACTGATTTCCGACCCTAAGGCGGAAAAAAGTGCTGCTTCACTTAACGTTCACGTGGGTAGTTTTCAAAATCCAGCCGATAGAGAGGGTCTGGCCCATTTTCTTGAACACATGCTTTTTTTAGGTACCGAAAAATATCCCGAGGCCGGTGAATATCAGGCTTATATTAGTAAGCACGGTGGCCGGCACAACGCTTATACCAGCCTTGAACAGACTAACTATTTCTTTGATGTTGATTCGGCTTATCTCTTTGATGCGCTCGATCGCTTTGCACAGTTTTTTGTTGCCCCGCGTTTTGACACCAAATATGTCGACCGAGAGCGCCATGCAGTCGATTCTGAGTACCAACTAAAAATAAAAGACGACAGTCGCCGTGAATGGGACGTTTTGTCTGAGCTGCTAAACCCCAAGCACCCACTGGCAAAGTTCTCCGTCGGCAATCTGCAAACACTGATTAATGATGATGAGCAACCCATAAGACCCGATCTGCTCGCCTTTTATGAACGCTATTACTCGGCCAATTTGATGAGCCTGGTAGTGCTCGGTAACGAGTCCTTAGACCAACTAGAGGCTGCAGTAAAAACGCGCTTCAGTGCAGTGGTTAATCGCAATACGGAAATTGAGGTATCGGACGAGCCGCTCTTTGTTGCGGGTGACCTGCCCATGCAGGTGACGATAACACCGGAAAAAGAAAAGCGTGAATTAAGTTTGTTATTTCCAGTACCATCTGCCAAAGCCTATTGGCGCCAAGGGCCGCTCTTATTTCTTGGCCATTTGCTCGGTGGCGAGAGTGAAGGTAGTTTTCTCGCCGTGATGAAAGATCAGGGCCTGGTTGAAAGCTTAAGTGCAGGCCCCGCCTTTGATTCTCGCGAAGGTGCAGCTTTCGCGATCACCATCGGGCTTACCCCCCAGGGCATCGACAAACGCCAACAGGTGCTCGAAGTTTTTTATCAATGGTTACAGTTGACCACACAGAAAGGGATTACAACCTGGCGTTATGATGAGTTGACTGCACTGCGACATAGCGCTTTTCGTTTTCTGGAAAAAACGTCGGCTTCCTCCTATGTTCAGAGCCTGAGCGTCGCTCTGCAAGGGTATCCACCGCAGGAAGTACTGCGCGGTCATTTTTTGTACGACGATTTTGATGAGGCTTTAATCAAACAATTTGCGGGCTATTTGCACCCCGATAACGCTCTCGTGAGCTGGGTGGCTCCAGAACTGCCGCCTGGCGACAAAGCGTCTCAATGGTATGACGCCCCTTATAGGGTTTTGACGGATAAAGCGTCGGTTGGGCGTGGAAGTACATCGCCATCACCTCGTGCGGCTAGATTGAGCTTGCCAAAACCGAATGCTTTTTTGCCGACTCAATTTCCCCTCAGTGGTAAGGGCGGTGCGCGGGCAAACCCAGTCCGCTTATCTTTGGAGCGAACTGAAAATGCCGCTCTTTGGTATTACGCCGATACGCAATTTGCTAGCCCACGGGCGAGTTTTTCAGCGCAACTCGCTATTCCTGTGATGTCGAGCTGCCGATCGGAGGCCATGGCAGAGCTGTATACAGCCCTTGTTGAGGATCAACTCGATGCCGGTTTGTACGCTGCCCGTTTGGCGGGCCTCCATTATGATCTGTCCCGTTGGAGTAATGGCATCGTAATCGCCATTACTGGCTACGCTGACAAGCAGCCGGTGTTGTTAGACCGCATACTCCAGGTGATGGCCAGCCCCGAGTGGGATGAAACGCGCTTTCAACGTGTTAAAGAGCAATTGGTGCGGGAGGGTCGCAATAGCTTAAAGCAGTGGCCTATACGTCAGGTATTTGCTGAACTTGACCCCCTGTTACGTGGCAATTGTCGTGTTATTGGCTTGTCTGAGCAGCTGGAAACGGTGACGATGGATGAAATGAAAGATTTCTCTGGCGCACTGTTCAATAAGGGACATGGCTTGTTTTATGCTGGTGGCGTGCTGAGTGCTGAAGTGGCCAGAGAGATGAGCTTGAATCTGCTCAATCGATTGCAGCTGGGACGTGAAGGTGATCTCGAGCTCGACTATTCCGTTCTTAAATTAAAGCCCTCAAAAGAGGCTGTGTTGCGCCAGATTCCTGTCGAGCACAGTGACAGTAGTGCTGTGCTCTATATTCAAGGCGACAATGATAGTTTGCAAGAGCGCGCTCAGGTAGCAGTGCTGGATGCCCTGATATCCGCGCCGTTTTACAGTGATATGCGCACTGAGAAAAAGCTTGGCTATGTAGTGGGTAGTCGTGTAGCTCACCGCCAGCGGGTGCCAGGCCTCATGTTCTATATTCAATCGCCCGTCGTTAGTGCGCAACAACTGCGCACTGAAATCAACGGCTTTATTTCCGGCTTTGGCAAAGTGATTGAGAGCTTAAGTGAAAAGGAGCTGGAGCGTTATCGCCGTTCGGTACTGGTCAATGTAGAAGAGGAGCCAAAAAGCCTGGCAGAGCTGAATGCGCGTTATCGGGAGTCGCTGCAACTGGGTTTTGACGAGTTTGATTTCAGGGCGCAATTAGCTGCTCAGGTACGGGCCGTTAGCAAGGCAGACCTGCTCGATGCTTATCAACGCTTGCTGGAGACGCGCAACAGAGCTCTGTGGGTGACAACGCTGGACGGGGGCGATAATAAGGGCGTCGCCGTGGGTGTTGATCACCAAATACTGAAGGCAGGCAGTGAAGGGTATTATCATTATCCTCAATAAGCGTGATTAGTTTTTTTCAAAAATAGCTCTTTATAAACAATGAGTTGTTACTATTTTTGAGGGGCTCTCTGCATCTATTGGTGATTGTTGAGGTGTCTATGTCATTTTGCCCCGATAGGGTCTTGGTGTGAATTAATGCTAAAAGACACTGGATTTGCAGTAACCTCCATTAGTGGTATTGTGAGGGTGTCATGTGTAAAGACGATATTAGAGAAGCCCTACTATGAGTGAGAAGGATCAGAACTTGGTAAAAACGAGGGGATGGATTGATGAAGACCCTATTGAAACACAGGAATGGCTCGACGCCCTTGATGCGGTTATTAAAAATCAGGGTGAAGAGCGCGCAGTTTTCCTTCTCAAGCAGTTAGTCGATCAAGCGTACGACTACGACCTATCCCCGCCTCGGGCAATTACAACGCCTTTCAGGAATACCTTGTCGCCAACTCGTGAAAAGCGTATGCCCGGCGATTTGTTTATGGAACGTCGCATTCGCTCTCTTATCCGCTGGAATGCCCTAGCCATGGTAATGCGAGCAAACAAAGACGGAGAGGGACTGGGCGGGCATATTGCCACCTTCTCGTCAGCGGCAACCCTCTACGAAATAGGCTTTAATTATTTTTTCCGTGCCAATACTGAACAACAGTTGGGCGATTTGGTGTATTTTCAGGGCCACTCTGCCCCCGGTATTTATGCTCGCTCCTTCCTTGAAGGCCGTTTCGACGAGAATCAACTCGATAACTTTCGTCGCGAGATTGACGGCCAGGGTTTGTCGTCCTATCCCCACCCCTGGCTGATGCCAGACTATTGGCAGTTCCCCACGGTGTCGATGGGCCTGGGGCCAATACAGGCAATTTATCAGGCTCATGTGATGCGCTATCTTTCGGCGCGAGGGCTGGCACCGCGGGGTGACCGGCAAATCTGGGCCTTCCTCGGCGACGGTGAATGCGATGAGCCGGAATCTCTGGGGGCCATCTCGCTGGCAGGTCGTGAGAACCTCGAAAACCTTACCTTTGTCGTGAACTGTAATTTACAGCGTCTCGACGGCCCAGTGCGTGGTAACGGCAAGATTATTCAAGAACTCGAAGGTGTCTTCCGCGGCGCCGGTTGGCATGTGATCAAAGTTGTGTGGGGTCGCCACTGGGACTCTCTCTTTGAAAAAGACACCACCGGCCTGCTGCAAAAGCGTATGGACGAAGTCTGTGATGGTGAACTGCAGAACTACAAGTACAAGGGCGGGGCTTACACGCGTGAGCATTTTTTCGGTAAATATCCCGAATTACTAGAGCTGGTTGCTGATCTCAGCGATGACGAAATTATGTATCTCAATCGCGGCGGCCACGATCCTTATAAAGTCTATGCCGCCTACGCCGAAGCCGCCGAAAACAAGGGGCAACCGACGGTGATTCTGGCGATGACCGTCAAAGGTTATGGTATGGGCGAATCGGGCGAGGCGGCCAACGACACCCATTCTATTAAAAAGCTTGATATGCAAAGCTTGAAAAATTTTCGCGACCGCTATGGCCTGCCTATCAGTGACGAAGAGCTGGTCGACGTGCCCTATTATCGGCCCCCAGAAGACAGCCCCGAACTGATTTACCTGCGCAAACAGCGAGCTGAGCTGGGTGGTTATTTGCCGGCACGTAAGGCTGACTTCAACGCTTTGGAGGTACCGCCATTAAGCGATTTTTCCAAGCAGTTAGAGAGCACAGGCAAGCGCTCAATCTCCACTACTATGGCCTTTGTGAGAATCTTATCGACCCTGGTGAAAGACAAAAAAATTGGTCAACGTGTTGTCCCCATCGTGCCTGATGAAGCGCGTACTTTTGGGATGGAGGGTATGTTTCGCCAGTTAGGCATTTACTCTTCTGCCGGTCAGCGGTACGAGCCCCACGACGCCGGTCAAATGCTGTACTACAAAGAAGATAAGAAAGGTCAAATTATGGAAGAGGGTTTGACCGAAGCCGGTGCAATGTCGGCATGGATTGCCAATGCCACGGCTTATAGCAATTATGATTGCCCGGTGATCCCCTTCTATATTTTTTACTCAATGTTTGGCTTCCAACGTATTGGTGATCTGGCCTGGGCGGCCGGTGATATTCAGGCGCGGGGCTTCTTGATTGGTGCGACTGCCGGACGCACTACGCTCAATGGTGAAGGTCTGCAGCATCAGGACGGGCATAGTCATTTGATGGCGAATACCATCCCCAATTGTCGCAGTTACGACCCGACTTACAGCTACGAGTTGGCAGTTATAGTTCAGGATGGCTTGCGTTGTATGTTTGAGGCCAAAGAGAATTGTTTCTACTACATCACCACGATGAATGAGAATTACCACCACCCAGAAATGCCCGCAGACGTTGAAGAGGGCATTATTCAGGGTATGTACTTTCTCGAAGAGATTAAGGCCAAAAAAGTAGCGAATAAGCCTGCCAAAAAAGTTCAGCTGATGGGTTCGGGGACAATTCTTAATGAAGTCAGAGCAGCGGCTGATTTACTCAGCGATGAATTTGGCATTAGCAGCGATGTCTGGAGTTTACCGAGTATTAATCAGCTGGCCCGTGAGGGACAAAGCTGTCAGCGCTGGAATGTACTGAACCCCCTCGAAGAAGAGAGAGTGCCCTATATTAGCCAACAATTGGCTGGGCACGATGGCCCTGTAGTGGTGGCAACAGATTACCTGAAAGCTTATAGCGAGCAATTGCGTGCTTTTATATCGACAGATTTTTTCACCCTTGGTACCGACGGTTTTGGTCGCAGTGATACGCGGGCAAAACTGCGTAATTTCTTTGAAGTCGACCGACGTTATATTGCGGTAGTCGCTTTGTATGGCTTGTATAAGCAAGGTCAGTTAAAGGCAGAGGTGGTTAGCTCGGCCATCGACACTTTAGGTATTGATGCCAGTAAAATTGATCCGGTACTTTTATAGTGTTGGCTATTCGAATCAGACAGTACAGCCAATAGAAAACTAAGAGGATAAGGTGTGGCTAGCGAAGTTATTGTTGTACCCGATCTAGGTGGTGCTGAAGAAGTTGAAGTGATTGAAGTGTCTGTGTCCGTAGGCGACAGCATTGAGGTTGAACAGACATTGGTCGTGCTGGAGTCAGACAAAGCGACGTTGGAAATTCCCGCGACATTAGCGGGTAAAGTGTTAAAAGTACTGGTCAAAGAAGGCGATAAAATTGAAGAGGAAGGTGTACCTCTGGTGGAGTTAGAGGTTGCTGAAAGCAGCGATGATACTGCAGAGGACAAAACGCAAGATGAAGAGCCGCAGCCCTCTGAATCTGCCGGTAAATCTTCTGAAACTGGCGATGAATCGAAAGCTTCCAGCTCTGATACATCTAATTCCGAAGCGTCCAGTACCGAAGCGACTACTCCAGATCCCGGCGCGGATAAAGAACAGGTTGAAGAAGACTCTGGCTCTCAGCAAAAGACAGGTGCCGCTGACGACGCGCCGGTTACTGCTTCGTTGCCCAAGGCAGACGAAAGTACCGTATATGCGGGTCCTCTCGTGCGAAAGTTAGCCCGTGAAATGGGCGTCGATTTCGCCAATGTGAAGGGCACCGGCCCTCGCGGCCGCATTCTGAAAGAAGATATTCAGACCTATGTCAAAACCCTTACTCAGCAAAGTGCTTCTTCGGCTAAAGCAGGGGGGGCAGGTATTCCCTCGGTGCCCGATACTGACTTTAGCCAGTTTGGCGACTGCGAAGTCGTGGCGATGACGAAAATTGAAAAGCTCACGGCTAACAATATGCACCGCAGCTGGTTGAATGTGCCCCATGTGACCCAGTTCGATGATGCTGATATCACTCAGCTGGATAGCTTTCGTCAATCCTTGAAAGCCGAAGGCGAGGCTCGCGAAATTAAATTGACGCCTGTTGCCTTCATTCTTAAGGCTTGTGCAGTGGCGCTTGCGCACAATCCTGTCTTGAATCGCTCCATACACAGTGACGGAACTCGTTACACACAAAAAGATTATCTACACATTGGCATGGCCGTGGACACCCCTCGAGGTTTAATGGTGCCAGTGATTCGTGATGTCGATAAAAAAGGCCTATGGGAGCTGGCCGAAGAAATTGCTCTGCTGGCGGCCAAGGCCCGCGATGGAAAGCTCACCGTCAATGAAATGCAGGGCGGCTGTTTTACAGTTTCAAGTTTAGGGGCAATAGGCGGACAGGGTTTCACACCGATAGTGAACACTCCTCAGGTGGCAATACTGGGTGTCTCCAAAGCCCAGATTAAACCACAATGGAACGGCAGCGAATTTGTGCCACGAAACATGCTGCCCTTGTCTCTCTCCTATGATCACCGTGTCGTCAACGGCGGCGACGCAGGGCGTTATATGACGGAATTGGTGGCTCTATTAAGTGATATTCGAGGTTTGTTGTTATAAAGGCAAACTGGCGAGCTAAGCCCTTTTGATGGATAGAGGGTTTCTTTTTAGGGCAATAAAATGAACGATTTTTTTAATAAAGTTAACAAAACAGCTAGACACTATGAAGCGTTAGCAAGATCGACAGCCCGAAAGGTACGCTTTGCCATTTCCCCCGTGACCCTTAACCAGCCTATATTCGTCGTTGGTTGTAGCCGGGCAGGAACAACCTTAGTTTACAAGACCTTTTCTGAGTCAAAAGAGTTAGGATCTTTACAGAAGGAAACCCATGACTTCTGGGCAAGCCTGCATCCAGCTTCTGAAAGAGACTGGTCTAGTCATGAGATAGATAAAACATTGGCCTGTGAGGATGATAATCAGAAGGCAACCCAGTTATTCTACATAGGCACAGGCCAACGGCGTATCGTCGATAAAAACAATCAAAATGGACTTTCTATTCCTTACCTTTATAGATTATTTCCCGATGCTCATTTTGTTTTTATTAAACGGAGTCCGGGTGACAATATAGAATCATTAATCAAAGGATGGGGTAAAGCTGCGGAATTTGGCACATGGTCAGACGATCTTCCAGAAAACGTGTCAATTGACAATGGAGCCTATAAAAACTGGTGTTTTTTCCTTGCCCATGGATGGCGCAATTATTGCCAGTCTCCCATTGAGAGTGTCTGTGCATTTCAATATGCAGCGATTAACCGAGCTATCCTTGATGCGCGTGAAGAAGTTCCAGAAAAACAATGGCATGAAGTGAGTTACGAAGCACTTTTAGCGAGCCCAGTTGAAGAGTTCCGACGTTTATTTAAAGCCTGTGAACTGACTTTTACACCAGCACTCGAACAGCATTGCTCTGAGGTGCTGGATAAGCCCTACAATACTTTTTCAACTATCGGTGTCGACAAATGGCGACAGGGTGAAAATAGGGATCGTGTAGCAAGTGCTCTTAAAAACCTGGAGGCTATCGCTGCTGACTTAGGGTATTGAAGCCTGCTATACCCAGTCTTGATATACAGCTATTTGATTTTCACACGGGCTTGTTGTGCTGTACTCATCATGGGTCTATTGAGCGTTAGGCCATTTGATAATGGCTGGCTGTCAGTTTTTTCACCAAGTTCCTGTAAAGCAAACTGTTTAATCAGCACTGCAATAAAGATGATGTGGTATAGAATATCCCAGTATGACAAGCCTAAAAACAGGGTCCCGGTCATATAAGCAATTAGGGAAGCTCTTAGCATATAACAATAATTACCTACCCATTCCATGCCTTCGATGTGCCTGGTCCTGCGGGGAAGGGATGAGAGACTGAAAAGAGTTCCCAGTATTAGTGACAGCCATAGGCCAAAAGCAATAAAACCATGCTCGGAAAACATTTCAACATAAGAACTGTGCCAGTCACGATAAGTCACCCAGCGCCAGCCTTCAAACCCTGAACCTACAAAGGGGTGCTGGAGTGTATGGTTCCAGCCGTCTGACCAGGCTTGTAGTCGACTCATAGCCGACTCGTCCTCCTGGTAGGTACTTATTGTATCCATTCTTCCGAACCATTCTTCGGGTAAAAATTGCGGTGCCATGATCAAAGCAGTGATGATAATTGGTAAAATCAGAATTTTCCGCTTGCTATGCCAAAGTAAAACTATAGATAAAACCCCCATCGTTAAGAAGGCTCCACGTGACCAGGACGAGATTGCACTGGCGAGCATTAATGGGATTGCAGTGATAATACCGTAGCGTATCCATCGTCGGGGTGTTTCGTGATACCAAAGTAACATCATGGGTATCGCTATTAATACGGCAATGGCAAAAGCATTATTCTCGTAAAACTGTGTGCCAGGGGGACCGTAAACCCGGTGGGCAAAACCACTTGTTAATGCAAAAATACCGCCTTTAGTAGCGGCAAAACCGATAGAACAGGCAATGGTGATAATTAAATAATAGAGTTTTTCACGCGTATTGATCAGTACTAAAGTAAAAATAAAGGGCAGAAAAATTTTAGTTACAAACCAGAATCTTTCCCAGGCAAGAGCAGGAAAATAGGCTTGAGTGGTGGTGAAGAAAAAATATAACCAAAGCGTAAGAAAAATAGGAATACGCCAGTCTTTGGGTATTGGTTGGCGATCTTTGGCCATGAGTGCAGTGAGCACGACAGTTAAAAATAGAATTTGAAACACAGGGAGAGATCTGACAAACCCCCAGGCATAGGAGTGGGGATTTAGGTAGCTGAAAATAGCCAGGGCTAAAACACCGTGCCAGGCGCAACGTAGGCTCGCAATAATGCAAGCCGCTAGGAAAATTAAAACGGCAATATCACGCATCGGAGACGTTTTTCACTATTGGGTGGTGTGAATTGAGCAGGGAGGCTTTTTTTGGGTTGATGAATGTATTGCGCATAATTGGGTCTGCTGCAATGAGGGCATCAAGCTTTAATTTCAGTTTATCGAAGATCTCTATTTTACTTGTGGCCAGGTCTTCAGTACAAGAGGGGTCTTTTTCTAGATCGTATAAACGGTAAATTACGCCTATTTCGGTTGGCATAGCTATCAGTTTCCAGCGTTCATCGCGCACGGAGCGATCCTTTGCTTCAACCACTCGCGAATAGAATTCAGGCTTGATACACAACATGCCCGACTTTTTATCGGGTATATCCAATAATTCAAGGAGGTTGGGATAGCCTAGGTGCTGAGGGTGGGCGCCTGGTACGCGACCTAACCATAAGCCCGTTTCCTGATAGGCGAACAGACTGAGTTGAGCTCTCGGGTCATTCATAGCGGCGACGAGGCTTCGGCCATCCATTGTTTTGCTTGGTGGTAATGCAAGCAGTTCAAGTAGTGTTGGAGCTATATCGATGGTACGAACCGTTTGATTAACAACATGTGCTTGCTGTTGGCGAGGATCGTGAATGATTAGCGGGACCCTGCCGCTTGGGTCATTCCCCATAAGGGTATTTCCCTGCCCCCAGCTTCCCGTTTCAAAAAAATCAGCACCGTGGTCGCTATAGATGACGACGATGGTGTTGTCAGCCAGATTGCAGTCTTCCAAGTGTGAGAGTAGTTTTCCAATTTCATCATCAAATTGAACGACACAGCCATCGTAAAGGTTAAGAATTTGGGGGACATCGAAGGCTTCGGGACCGAGTTCCTGTTTTTCAATTATTTCTTCAGGAGACGCGAGTTTGGTCATGATGAATTGCGAGTCGCCACTGTAATCCCTTGGTGTAAATAAGTCGTAATACGGATAGTTTGACCCAAAGGGGACGTGAGTAGTGGCGGTGAATAGATTGATGCAGAAGGGCGTTTCACTTCTCGCTGCTTCAGAAAGTAGTTCGCGGGTGTCACTAAATAGCTGTTTGGTGAGAGGTATCCCAGCCAAGTAATAAAGCTCAGGCAAATACTTTTTGCCAAAGCGGTTATGGCAAAACAAGCTCAGAAACAAACGGATGCCTGCAGGCCCTTGGCGTAAGAGGTACTTCAAGTTCCACTGATCTTTAGGTAGATAGCGTTGTTGGAAACCAAAATCTATTTTGCCAAGGTCCGCACCTGCCCAATCCGCGATTGCGGTTGTGGTATAACCGGCTTCGTTTAAAGTACTTATCAGGTTGTCAATCGGCAGTTTTAACTGTTCAGGATAAGGGTAATTAGTACGTATGCCATGTGTCTGGGGCCAGGTCCCCGTCAATAGTGAGGCAAGGCTTGGTGCGGTACGGGCAAGAGGCGTGTAACAATTACTAAAAGAAATACTACGCTCGGTAAGTTCGTCAATATTGGGGCTCAGATTGCGGACATAATCAGCGGCACCGAGGCGGTCGGCACGCAAGGTGTCAGCCCCAATCATTAAAATGTTAGGTGGTTTGTCCTGGTCACGATTGTGGCTCGTTTGCGAGGTCGTGATAGGGCTTTTAACTTTTTGGCATGAGCTAGAACTGCGCGCCCAGTTTAGGAAATAGAGGTAGATTCCGCCCTGTAAGCAATAAAAGCAGGCCGTTCCCCAGTGGCCATGATGCAATAATTGGTAAAGACCGGCTATTGATGTTCCACCAATAGATAGGGTGCTTAACCAGAAAAATGCTCGAAGACGTAGAGGGCTTAGCTGTTTCCACACAGGCGTAAGCCTGGAAAAGCGAAATCGAGCAGAACTCAGTACCAGGCTGGGGATATGCAACAGGTAGTAAGTGAAGAGGTATGCTGTTACAGCGCCAACACTGAGTACCCCCGATAAGACAAGTGCAAAGAAGTTGTCGCTAAGCCCCCAGATTGGAATTGCCAATAAATAGAGTGATGTGCCAGCAGAAGCGAGAAAAAAAGCAATGGCAAAGGACCAGGTTCCAAGTCGGGCGAGCGCGAACAGTGCATAGCCTCTGTAATGTTGTGCAATGGTTTCTTTTACCCTCGGCCCCGTGCGCGTATGGTCGCGAACGGAGAAATACAACAGGGCTGAAGTGATTAAGACACCGACCAAAGCCGAACTGCCAAGGTTAAGCTGTATTTGTAGAGAGAGGGGCAGTATTAATGTCATCATGGTCTTATCGGGTATGTCCCCAGTGGCCAGCAATTTCACCGGTTATTGAAGCGACCCTCATCAGATAAAAGCGAAGCTTTGTTCGTGAAAAACTCGTTAAACCTAGAAAAAAATACTCGAACAGTTTGCGCCACAGATAGCGTGGGGGCTGTGCGAATGTGGGGTTACGTGCGAGGGTGATAGAGCGCGTTCGCTGGAAGCTTTTCTGTAGCAGATAAAGCATTTTGAGCCGCTCAAGATCAACATAGTGATACTGGATTATGCTGGGTTCATAGCGCAGTACTTCCCCAGCAGATAAAGCTCTTAAAACAAAATCACTGTCTTCACTACCTAGTAGATTGTGCCCTTTTGGGCCTAACTCAGTGTTAAATCTACCGATTCGTTCGAATAGCCTGGTATGTACCACCAAGTTGCCACCGCCGGGAATACTATGGTGTTCATCCAGAACCATGGGATCTGTACCTAGATCGAAATGTGGAACCGGCAAAGGGTAGATACGAAATTGTCCTCTTAGGTGTACCCATGAAGGTTCTTCCCCTGTCCAATCAGGCAGAATACGACCGCAAAAAATAGGGCAGGCGGGGTGTTTTGTAATAAATTCGGCAATGGCTGATAAATAGTAAAAATCAACTCTGTGGTCGTCATCGACAAAGCAAATATAACCATCATTGACTTTCTTTAAAGCAAGATTAAGGGCGAAGGATTTTCCGGGCCGTGGTTCCTCTCTGTACTGTAAAGTAATCGCGCAAGTATTTTGTTCTTGTGCTATATAATCTTTTAGTTGCCTGACACTGTCATCACGACAGGCATTAGCAATAACCAAGATTGAAAGCTCGCAGTTTTCCGGCCGCAGGGCTGAATTCAGTGAGGCGATGGTTTTCATTAATAAGTCTGCACGATTGTGTGTGCAAATAACGAAAGTGAGCTTTAACGACGGCATAAGGTTGGGTGCTTAGCGAGGGTACCGCCACTCGTAATAGTGAGTGGCGGCTTTATTGTGTAAGTGCCAAAAGGCCCGGGTTGGTAATGAAAGGGCTTGTGCGTCAGTCGTGACTGGGTAATGACAACGTCGCAGCGTAGCGCTAACGGCTCTTTCAAAAGTGCGTATCTGTGACGCACTCATTTTTTTGCGCCATTTTGTTTGGTTTTGTTTTTGTATAGGTTGTTGCAGCAAGGGGGTTTTACCGGCCTCACCAGACTTTTTGAAGTTGACAAGGGAATCGCTGTACTCCTCATTTAAGAATGCACAGACACCCTTCATGATCGTTTGCGGGTTCTCTAGTAAATCTTCATAGCGAATTTCATGGTAGTTGTCTGGCCCGATCTCACGTCCTGTTGTCTGACCAATTTCGACGTATATCTCCCAGTATTTAGCAGCAAAAAAGGTATTGTAAGTACGGAAGTCGTGCTTACGCTGGAACATGGACAGCGCACAGTCACGGCCATCACGTATTAAATGGATAAATTGTGCGCCCGGAAATTGCTCGAGTAAACGTTTCATATGCAAAACGTAATATGGCGTTTTGTCTCCCCAGCGCCGTGCGTTATCGCCAATGGCATTCAGCGTAAAAAGCACAGATATCAGCTGAGCCATTGATGTAGGTTGCTGCTTGTGTATCTGGACACTAAGTTGTTCAATATCAAAAGTGATACCGTGTAAATCGGTGTCAAGGAAATCGGCACTCTGTTGGTACATTCGCTCCAGCACGCGACGAATATTTGTAAGCTCCCTCAGGTCGCCGTATTCCTTCTCACTACGAAGTAGGGGAATAAAAAAATGAGATTCGCCGGTGGGCAGTGATATGTCAGGATGGGACCTGAGCATATATTGCAATAGAGTGGTGCCTGAGCGAGGGGCGCCAACTATAAAGATGGGGCTTGTGAGTTTAGACATGGGACTGATTCGTTCCTGTTGTAAATGTCCAGTCGGAGTTATGAAACCCACTGAGTCGTTTGTGTTGTGGTAACTTATTTATAACAGTACTGTATCCGTATTCCCTATTATCCTGGCTTATTTTCAGGTGCTTGGTGTTTTGACAAAAAGACCGGTTTTTCACGATGGAGACTCTTTTGGGAAAGCTGGTTAAGGAATCATCGAAGCGTAAGACAATATTGATCATTTTAATTTGATAGCAGTGGAACGGTAGGCTTGCATCATGCCGATAAAATAAGCGATGTTCATTCGCTTGCGGAAAGCACTGTTTTTTCCATCAGAGAAAACTTGTTGAATATAACGAGTAATTGCTCGTAGCAACTGTGGGAAAACAAACAGAGGGATACCCAGGAAGCTACGTTTATGAGAGTGTTTATCCTGTTGTGCTTTTAAGATACCCGCATTTTTATGGAGGGTTAAAAAAAACCCTTTTTCGAGTTGATAAGGTAAGATTTTGTGTAGCACCAAGATATCAGGGTGATAGCGAAAAACTCCGCCGGAATCGGCCAGGCGGTGAAAGAAATCTGTTTCCTCACCTTTGAATAGCTCATCACTTTGACTGCCTTCTCCCCGGCGGCCGAGTTTTGTGTCGAATAGACCTATGCTATCAAACACGCGACGATGTACCGCCATATTGCCGCCAAAGGGGAATTCATTATAGCCGTCCATTTGATGAGCTTGCACACCAAAGTCCTGATGCCCTAAAAAACCGTACATATCAGGGCTTATCCATGCTGGCAAGGACTGAGGGCTTTCTATGTGAATTCGCCCACCGACTGCATCGCATCCAAATTCTTCAAAAGTATCATAAATAGTTCGCAGCCATATAGGGGTGACACGTATATCATCATCAATAAAGACTACGTATTTTCCTGTTGCTGCCTCAATGCCCTTGTTACGTGCAAAGGACAGGCCTTGCTGGCCTTCGAAAATATAACGAATATTTAATGAGCTGCTTGTGGCATATCGAACACTGACAGATTGGGTATCATCAGTTGAATTGTTATCGACCAGGAGGATTTCCCATTCAATAGATTTCATGCCTTCAAGTTCTGTCAAGCGCTCAAAGCATTCAGGTAAGTTATGGGCTCGGTTGTATGAGCAAATGACGATGCTAATATCCATGTCTAAAGGCCGATTTTGTTCAAAAGCTGTTTCGAATAGTATTTAAACGGAAACAATGGTGATGCGTCATTCATCCCAAAAGTCATTTTCTGTTTGAGCTTCCAACTAGAATCCGTACCGTAGACCTCAATTCGGTGAAGAATATAGGGATCTCTTTCGTGGTTGTTGAAACCAGAGCGAGTGGAGCAGGCCAGTGTGAAGCCACATTGTTGTACTATTTCGGGGGTAGTGTTGTTAAACAGGCCGTAAGGATAAGCAAAATGTTTGCAAGGTTGCCTCAGGTGCTCTTCAATAGACATTTTTGATTGGATAATCTCTTGTTCCGCTAAGGTATTGTTTAGTACAGACAGCTTTGGGTGCGTCACAGTATGTGCGCCAAAACTGATTTGATGCTCGTTCATCTCCCGAATCTGATTCCAATTGAGCATTTTTCGCTCAGGAAACCCTCTTCCTTTCATCCAGTCGTTAGTGCCTCCGATCACACCGCTGGCCAGGAAGATAGTGGCCGGCATATTGTATTTTCTCAGTAGAGGAAACGCCTGGTTGTAATTATCTTCAAAGCCATCATCAATGGTGATGGCGACTGCGTCGCGGGGTAGCGCTTTACCTGTTAATAAATGCTCTTCTATGTCACTCAGTGAAACCACCGTGTGAATAGAGCTGCTTAGATATTCTAAATGCTGCTCAAAAAGTGCTGGTGGACAGGCGTATTTTGCCTCGGCTTTTGATTGCGGGGCGTCGACAATGTGGTACATCAAAATTGTAAAACGACTCATAAGTATTTTATCGGTGGCCAACTAGCCATTTAAAGAGTGTTAAAGGCAATAAGCTCAGCATGATGTATTTCAGGTCACCCATTTTCCAGGTATTGTTCTTCAGGATGGTTCTAAATAATTTTTGCGCAGAAACAAGGTCCCGCCTCCAGAAGGCCTCGTATGCTTGCCGGCTAAGAGGGGCATTAAGTAAGCTGTCGAGAGTCTCTCTCGGCAGATGTGCAAGAAGTTCTGGGTTGGCAGAGATAAACGTTTTCCTCACCGACCATGCATCGAGCACTTGCCGCCACTTTATCGAAGAAATTTGCCCTTTGTCGTGCCAACGGTAATAGGCCAATACCTCTGGAACTTGAGTGATATTTTGGGTCACTGCCGCAATGCGTAACCAAAAATCATAATCCATTGAGCTGAAATGATGGGTGGAAAAGCCTCCTATTTTCTTGACGATTGCTTTTTTGACCAGCGCCGCATGAATGGGCCAGGGGCAGCCGTTAAGGAAGTGTTTAATGGTGTCTTCCTTTTCGTATGCTGGGGGTACATAAGGAGGGCCATTTTCCCCGTTTTCCACAATATTTTGCCAACCGCAGTAGCTTAGATCGGCGTCAACAGTGGTTAATTTTATTAAAAGCTTTTCGAGGCAATCGTCTGCCCAATAGTCATCTGAGTCGAGAAATGCAATGTATTCACCCCGTGCCTGTTCTAACCCTCTGTTACGCGCAGGGTAAGGACCCTTGTTTGTTTGCTCTAGAATCAGTATTTGAGGGTGATTTTTTTTTAACGAGGCTAAGAGCTTCAGCGACTGGTCGGTAGAGCCATCATCAATAACGATCAGTTCAACATTTTTGATGGTTTGGCCAAAGACACTACTTACCGCTTCTTCTATGTAGGCGGCAGCGTTATAGCAGGGCATAATGATGGAAATCAACGGCTTATCTTGTGGTGTTGCCAAGCTGGCACCGCTGGTTTTTTTGTCCGTATCCATATGCTGGCTATCGCCCCTAAATTTGGGCTTGATTGTAAATGGGGATAGCTTTTTCTACCACACTTAACCAGGAAAATTGCCGGGCAAATTGTCGACACTGCTGGCTGTTAAATGTTTGCTTTCCGCCCATAAAGTCTCGGAGCGCATCGGTAATAGCGGCTGTTTCCGCATTGGGTATAAAAAAACCACTGATACCCGGTAATACGGCTTCTGCGGCCCCCGCTTGTTCGACTGCCAGAGAAGGCACTCCACAGGCTGCAGCCTCAAGATAAACTAAACCAAAGCCCTCATGGCTGGTGGGTAGCACAGATGCGGTTAGAATAAAAAGGTCTGATTCCACTAACTTTGCCCGTAGACTTGGCCGAGGCAGGCTGCCAGTAAAATCTACCCTGTCGGCAAGGCCTAGTTTTAGTGCAAGTTCTTCAAGTTCTTGTTTGGCATAACCTTCACCAATTACCGTGTAATGAAAGGCATAATCGTGTTTCAAGTTGGCAAGCGCTTCCAGTACTTTGTGAATGTTTTTTCTGGGCTCAGCAAGGCGAGTGATGCTAATTAGGCGAGCAGGACCTTGTTGTACTGAACTATCAATATCCACTTCGAGAAAGAAGGAGTCCAGGCCAACCAGAGCCGGGCGAGTTTTTTCCTTACAGCGGGGGATTTTTTCCAGTAGTACCTTTTCGGTATAAAGGCTATTGGTCAAAATCAAATCAGCCTCCGCGAGCCAGCTCTGTAGGCGAAGCGCGGTTTTCTGTTTCCAGTAGTGATCAAACTTTTTTTCAAGGGCTCGAAGGGGTTTTTCCCAGCGCCACAATGGCCCAAAGCGGTACAGCGCGGGTGACAAAACTGGGCAGTAAGGCCCTATGAAGTCATTGCCGTGGACTGACACGACAACGGGTTTGCTGCAATCTTCAGCTATCCAGGAATAGGTTGCATTCATGGCATGCCAAGCATCAATGCTGGGCTCGTCGATAACGCTGCGGTCAAGGGCGCGGCGGAGTTTTAGCTCTGGTCGAATACTGACACCAGGCATCGTTACTTCACCACTGGGGTGTGCGACCGTAAATACTGTAACCGGATAACCCAGTGTGACAAGTGCTTGCACATAGCCATAGGCGTAGTTTTCAACCCCGCCTATATCGGGGGGGAACTCTGGTGACACGACTCCGATATGGGGCAAGGACATCAGCTCGCTTTCCCGGTGCCCAGTAGCCACTGCCGTGGTGGGATTTGCAGTGGTGAGGTGGTAATGGCTTGGCAAGTGGTGTTACGCCATGTTATTGGTACTTCGGGTTTTCTATCCCAATGAACTTCGATGGCCGATTCTGAATGATTAACCATGAGTAGCTCGAACCCTTCCGGTCGGGCTAGTACCGCTATATTGAGCTCTGGGTTGGCGGGCACCGGATAAGCTCTTTGTTGTGCAAAGGGTATAGCTTCGCTATTTGTCCCCAGTAAAGAAGGTGCCATGCCAAAGCCAAGGTCATGACATTCTAGCATCGCCTCTGCTAACCATTCGCGGTATATAAGAGCATCTTTCGCCAGACAGCGATGATAAAGGGCTTCGACCCAAAAGCCGGTGGCGTAGCGTTTGCCTGGGGGCAGTTCTCGATAGCGCTGAATAAGCCCCGTGTCGTGAGTAAATGCCATCGCTTTATCAAGAATATCTTCGTCAAATTCGCCAGGAAACGCTCGAGCATAGCGGGCTAAATCCATGATGTTAATGGTTTGATAGTCTAACGCCCAGGTGCGCAAGGATAATTCCCGGTCTATGTAACCATTGGGCATAACAAGGCGGGGGAAGCGAGCTTTGATATCGGGTAGTTTCTTTATCAAGAAATTTGCAGCAATACGCTTAATGGCGCGAACCGGTGCTGCCAGTTCGCGGGCTTTCTTAGTGGGCAGCATGGTGAGGCCGATGGCCCAGAATAAAGGCTTGTAAAGCCAGTTGGCAGACGCCAGCCCAAGCACGTGTCGTGTCGAGGCCAGGGCGGATTGTATTAGTTGCCGATATTGCTGGTCGCCGGTTAAGGCCTGGTAGCGATTAATTGCAATAGACGTATCAAGGTGTGTGTTAAGTACCAGCATGTTAGAGGGTCGTTTGCCCAGTGTGCTATTGCTGATCCACTGAAAGGGTCCACTATTCATGGCTGTATCGTTGAGCTCAAGGGAGTCGTGCAAAAACCAAGCGCCGCAGGCGAGTTGATCGTGGTGCTTTGCGATAAAGGCAACGCCTCTTTCCAGTGCGGTTTTCACTTGTGGGCAAGCAGTACGATCAAATTCATCCATCAAAAGGTGAAGGGCGCTGGTGTGTAAGCGGTAGTGGCACTCTGTTTCATCCGTCCACATACCGTGGTACCAGCCACCATCGTTAGCTTGTCGTTGGATGACAGAGAGAACAATTTGCTGCTGAAAAAAACGATAAAAGGTTTTCTCCGTTGCTTTTTCAAGGCCAGAATAAGCAGTGTAAAGAGCATGGGCTTCATTTTCAGAGAAGCACTTTTTGTTATGTGGCCAGGAATAGCGAAGATCGTAGACCGCCCCGTTGATTAAATGGCGATAGAGATCGCCTGGCTTAGCGAGGCAGCCATGTGAGCCCCATAAGAAAGATTTCTGCTTGTCAGCGGCAGATAAAATATTCAACTGTTGAGAGATATTATGTGTTGTGAATTTCCAGATCGTTAAATCGAGTATGAAATGCTCAGGGCACAGTAGTTGTAGGCTGCTGTGATCAAATTGCAGTGCGAAGCCCGAGATAGTGGCAGCTTTTTCTTCGGTAATACTCTTGTCATTATTGATTACACGCAACACAGGTAGCGCAGGTAACCAGTAAATTGGTTCGTTATTGTCGTCTGGTATTCCTAAATAACCACCTGCGTCGAGTTGGGTGAAAGTATAAGCCTTATCACAACGGAGGATAAAAATTGCGGGCTTGGAAAGGCGTATGAAGAGGCATTGAGCTGAATGTGAAAACTGATCAAGAGTAAAATCGATTTTTTCAGTTTTGGCGTATGAGCGTGTGCAATCAGCTGCCAATAGGGCACTGTCAGAGCTTGTGGGAGAGAACAAATCTGTTAAAGAAGCTGTTGTGGCCATATCAAAAGAGTTCAAAGGCATAGAATGAGATCAGTATGAATAAACATCTCATGTGCGAGAAGCGCCATAATTGTAATAATCAAAGGAGTTTGTAGTGAGTAGTTTTTGTATATACTTCCCATTCCTTATAGATGTGAAGCGCTCTAACGTTTCACGTTTACCGTCAGTATTAGGTGAAATATAGCGAGGGTGTGTCGTCTCTCGATCATCATTTGCTGTACCACGGGCGGGCCAATGCTGAGAGTAGAGTGTGAGTTTTTCGGTTACATAGCGGTTGTGGGGGTGTATGGGTTCTCGTTCTTTAATGCGCAATAGGTTTGCTTCGCTGTGTTGGCTCATGAATTGTCTATAGAGTGCCTGCTCGAGATCAATACCCGGTATTGGCTCAAGATTTAAGAAGCAATCTAGTATTTCAGGGGTAGTTCGGATTAAAAAAAACTGTGTGGCAAGGCTGTCACGGCAAGCAAGTTTATAGTCTTGTCCGAACGCGCGAATTAACTTCGCATACGCTCTATCCAAGCTGGTAGTTATACTAGGGTTTTTGAAGTATTTGAATTCTAGCAGATCTTCGTCCCAAGCAGAGGTCGCAAGCATGAGGTCTTTGTTACGATCCATTTTTTTAATTAGATCATAAATAATAGCTTCATCCATAATCCATGTGTCACCCTCAAGATGAATAATGTACTCTGGTGAGTAAGTCTCCATGGCAAGCTTTATTGATTGCTTGAGTAGATCGGAGGCCCCGCTTTGTAAGGTTTTAGGTGTGCATTGTAAATAAGCATCTTCGATATAGGGTTGATAAGTATCGCTGGAGCAAGTATGGACAATCTTAAACGGTTGCTTGTAATTTAGTTTGATGATTTCCTGGTTGATTTTGGCACAATCAACTCTGTTGTAAGTGGTCATGCAAAGAACAGCTTTTAGATTTTTTATTTCCAAGGGATTTCCTATTTTCTATGGTCGGGTTTGAGGCGCCAGAAAAAATGTTTGTTTAAAAATGTTGAAACTATGAATAAAATTTTCTTTCTCATGAGAGTAGGTAAAATTGATAATTCGTGCCTTACTTTTCGCTTATGGCCTTTACCAATTAAATTGTCAAATAAAGAAAAATAATTTTGAGGTAGTTTTTTAATTGTATATTCGTCGAGGACAGTGGTTTGCGAATTTATAGCTATGTTGTTTGCATGTTCTGGGTTCTTGAGTAGGCTGTCAATCGCGTTAAACCATGCGGTTTCAGTGTTGTCAACTAACAGTCCTGTTTCTTCGTTTCTAATACAGGAATTGTAAGGTGTAATGTTGCTGTAAATCCCCGGGATCCCGGCCATCGAGTATTCAAGCCACTTGATATTGCTCTTGCAGTTATTGAAAGATGTTTCCTCTAGTGGTACTAGTGCTACCTGTATCGACAAGCTTTTGAGAGTATGTGCATATTGTTTATAGCTGTCTTGAAACTCGATCAGTCGCGAAGATGAGTTGTTCTGAAAAGAACTGGGTAAATCCCCAAAAAAAATTGCGTTTACATTACCTTGATGCACTTGTAAAATTTTTAAGAGAGGAGCCTTGATGATCTCCCAATCACTCTGATGCGTTGACGTTCCGGCAATCAAGATATTAAAGTCGCTGGTTTTTTTATCAGGTGATGAAAAAAATAAACTTTCATCTATCGTGTTTTTAAGGACATGGATTGGCTTAGTTGTATACTTTTTTAGTGCGATTTTTAAAGTCTCTGTGGATGTGACTATAATATCGGCTGATTTTATAATCCATTTTATATAGGGCCTATGCATTTTAAGGCTTTCGTGGCTAGCATGACTCTTCGGGACTTTGAGAAAAAGATCATCTGTTTCGTAAATAATTGGCTTATTTAGCTTTAGAAGATTCTTTAGTATTGTTGTAGTAAAGGCTGACGGGAAATGTCGCTGAATAATTATGATATCTGATTTTTTTGCCGACTCTAGATCAAATGACCATGAAGACTTATTTTTTTCCGCACACCAGTGTACCCTCCATTCATTGGCGGAGAGCGGGTTGATGATTCTTATGATTGGGCAGGCGTGAGTCCTAGGGTTGAGTGAAAAAACTGCTGCAACTTTTTGTTGGTCAGACTTTGATTGTTTGCAGGATGTAAGCATTTTTTTAAGTTGACGTTGCTAGTTTTCAGTAGGTTGATTTTTTTGCTGATTCTGTAATAGTCCTTTCCATGTGACGTCTGAGGCTATTAGTCGAAGCTCATCTTGTAGGGGGCTGTCGCTTGTTTTTGCGGTTACATTAAAAAAGTGTAGGTTTTCTCCGTAAAATAACACGCGGCCTTTCTGGTCAATAACAGCCATTCTTATACCATACGAGCCCGGTACTAAAGGGTAGCTTGTAATGTGTTGTTCAATTTCATGGGTTCCAGCAGAGAGTTTAAAATCTTCCTTTAACAATGCGGTGGACTCGCCAGTTAAATAAATAAAGTCGGTGGTGTGGGTGCCAATATGAAACTCGGGGGTTTGTAGAGCGTTGTTTAATGTAAATTTGATACGTATTTTAAGTGTGCTACCTTCTGTGATTGATTCTGTGGGTTGATTGTTGCCATCAATTATATCGATTTTTTCGACTGTTACTTCGCCGGATGTGGATATTCTTTTTGTATTAGAGTTGTTTTGATTGCTAATGACTTTATTGTTTATTTGATAAAACTGATCGCAAGTTGAGTGTGATTCGCCATCCTGAAGAATTTTACCCTGGTTTAATAATATGACTCGGCTGCACATTCTTTCAACTTGGCGAATATTATGGCTAACCAATAGTACAGTACGACCTTGTTGGTGGATTAACTCTTCCATTCTGTTAAAGCATTTTCTTTGGAATGCCAAATCGCCAACAGCAAGCACCTCGTCGATAATAAGTATTTCTGCATCCATGCTAGTGGCAATAGAAAACCCTAATTTGACCTGCATACCTGAGCTGTAGCGCTTGACAGGGGTATCAATAAATTTCTCTAGTTCTGAAAACTCAATAATGCTATTAACCTTATCTCTAATAACGTTTTTGGGAATGCCTAGAATGGCCCCGTTGAGAAAGATGTTTTCTCTACCCGTGAGTTCGGGGTTGATGCCAGCACCCACTTCTATAAGTGGCGCAACACTACCTCGCACAACAACTTCGCCGCTGGTTGGCTTTGTAATATTGGCAAGATGTTTTAACAGAGTGCTTTTACCTGCGCCATTATGACCGATAATGCCAATGACCTCGCCTTTTTCGACAGAAAAGTTAATATCGTCGAGGGCTTTGAAATTCTCTCTATGCCATGTATTTTTGCCGCGTAGTTTTGCTAGTGTATGGCGAAGGGTGTCCTTTGCACTAGTAACGGTGCCCAGGTTGTATTCTTTTGTCAGATTCTTGACTTCAATAACGGGTGACATATAGACGATCTCAAATGATATCGGCGAACCAGTTTTCTGCTTTTTTGAAATACAGATAACTTAAGAATAGAAGTACCAGTGTGGTGATAACCCCGGGTAACAGTGAAGTGAAATCGGGAGCAACCCCTTGCAACAGGCACTTTTGAAAGCTATCAATAATGCCAGCGAGAGGGTTGATGTTATATATTGTGTAGAGCGTGTTTGACCATTCCCCCGCAGCCTGTTCGTCGATCAATTTTGTTTTTACTAGACTGAGTGGATAGATAACGGGTGAAGCGTACATGGCGAGAGAGAGTAACACCGGCAATGCTTGGGCAACATCACGATAATATACATTGAGAGCCGAGCCAAAAAAACTGATGGTTAAAGCTACCAACATAGTATACAAGATGATTAGTGGTACCCATAAGGCGTGAATAGTCGGCATCATTTGATAGTAGGCCATCAGTGCCGCAAGAATAACGAAGCTGATAGCTAGCTCTACCAGCTTGGTGACCATAGCTGTTAAGGGGAAAACCTCTCTTGGGAAGTAAATCTTTTTAATTAATGCGGTGTTGGCGGTAATGCTGTTAACACCTTCTGATGCAGATTCCTGGAAAAATATCCAGGGCATTAATGCAGCAAAAGTGAGTATTGGGTAGGGAATGTCACCGGTCTCAATGCCAACAAAACTTTTAACCAGGGTGAATATCAACATCAACATGACGGGCTTGATAACGGCCCATAACAATCCAAGGTAGGCCTGTTTGTAACGAACGACAATGTTTTTCCATGCCAATGCGGCAATTAATTCACGATAGGCGAATAAATTTGGCGTGCGAATACTCATAGTGTTTGGGCGCTCGATATGATTTTGCTGTTAATTTTTTAGCGTGTTCAATTTTTTTTGTCTTTTTTTGAAGGCTTTGTGGGGTTTAATAGCCATTGCTTTATCAAGATAATACTGGGCATTGTCATATTGCTTGAGATCTATAAAAGCATCTATGATGTTTTTATAGGCTTTTAGGTATTTAGGGTTTTTATTTAAGGCAAGCTGATACTCCTTAATGGCTTCAGCTTTGTTACCCATTTCAAAATAAAGTTCACCGAGCCCTGTGTGGAGGTAGGGCAGCATACCAAAGTTGGGGTTTTTTGCATGGGATATCCAGTATGTATAACCCTCCGTTCTACTGTTGAGGCATTCGATGCGGTCTTTGCCGTAATAGGTGCGGCAAATTGGAATTGATATCAGAGCACTGCACAAATGGTTATGCCAAGTCATGTCGCCACGATAGTTGGGGCCATTAAAAGGAGCGCGCTGTTTTACATTCTCAGCACAAAAGGGAGGCAGTTTTTCGCGGTTTTGCTTCCACTCAAGATCAGCGCGTACCGCTTCTCGCCATGGTACTTGGGCATGAGCCATACGGATACTGCTGATATTAGAAACGCTGATAAGTATTATCAGAGCGATTAATTTGTATGTGTGTCCGGTATTGGATAGTTTCATTTTACGTTTTGCTACTTAGGTTCTCGATAGTTTTAGCTACGGTATTTGCATAATGCTTTGTTGTAAAGCGACAGCTACCCACATAGTGGATAAAGTGAGTCTCCGTAGCGTTTATCTTAGTGCAGTCACAATATTTTGGATGAGGTAACACAGCAGCGTTGGGTGTGTTCGCAACAACAATGTTGGACATGACTTGCTCGCTGCCCCAGTCATGCCACTTATTGCCAATTAGAGTTTCCATTTCTGTCGATATCCGTTCGATAAAGTGTTTGTCAATCGAGCCTTTGGCGAAGCCGCTGAATCCAGCACAGCCACGCACATATTTTAGATTTTGGCATTCAGGGAGTCTTCCAAAGGCTTGCTCAGCAACCATTTGCACGTGGGCATCGGGGCCTGGGTTTACATTCTTCTTTATCCGCTCTGAAGACGTTTGCATAGGTTCGATTGTTTGATCGTCCCAGGTAGCGATAACAAAAGATCGGTTGTTTTTAATATGTTCTGCGACTTCATTAATAGCGTCGAGTGTTACTGTGTCGCTATCTATCTGCACGATATACTGGTCTTTCGCCCTTTCAGCGATAGCAAGTAATCTTTCCCAGCAACTACCCTGTGGACAGTGTTCATTGGTAATTTCGTTTAATTCTACAAACTCAACCTGTTCGATGTGTGAAGAAAGGATTGTTTTGTCATGACTCGTCAAAGTGCCGTCATTGAGAATATAAACACTACCTATTGGAATCTGTCGGGCAAAGCTCTTCGCAGCAACTAAAAACATAAACACATCTTTGTGCTGTAGCAGTGTTAAGACCGCGGTATCACTTTTTTTTTGCATCTTTAAAGGAGCAATTGTCAATATTTTTGCGCAGGTTTTTTGAAAGAAAAATCTGTTAATTTTATCTTTTATTGAATAAAACATTGTTTCACATCTTTATCGAATGAGTTTTGAGTAAAGTTCTTGTTTCGCTGTCCAGGTTTGTTGGCTCAGTTATCCTCACTTTTGAAAAATGTGAATGTTCTCTGGAGGTTGTTTTCGTGATCGTCGCATACTTTATGTTATCGCCTGAGTTGCCTTTTTCGTCCTTCTTAGCACCAGCGAGAATGTTGTAATTTTCACTGGTAGGTGTGGGCAGATCTAGACGGTGAGTTAGTTGCTCTAATGTGCGTGAGATGTTTTCGACTAAATATTCACTCATCTTCAGTAAAGAGAATCTTGTGTCGCATGGAATGAAAAGTTGGTTGTGGCTGGAAATATCTTGGTGTGTGCTATGTATATGGCTTAGTAAGGTGCTGCGTGATCTCATGTGTGAAATCGCGAAAATATAATCGCAATTTGTTAAAAGAATGTTTCTTTTAACAATCGCGTGGAAATATTTCTTCAGTTTGTTAATCATTTAGTATGCTAGTTCGGCGCTTTCTTTTTGCTTAATTGAGTTTTATAAACATCTTGTATTAATTGAACATGTTTGAGTACTTCAAAAGTTTCTAATGCATGCTGTCTTGCAGCACTACCCAGTTGAACCCTTTTTTCTTCCGACTGGTGAAAGTTATCAATGGCTTCTGCCAGGCTTGCTGAGTCACGTGGGGTGAAGAGAAGCCCGGTTTTTTCATGCGTCATCATCTCCGCTGCCCCCCCATGGTTGGGGCCGATCAGTGGGCGGCCCATGGCCATCGCTTCTATGACTACTGTGCCAAGTGGTTCTGGGCTGGTCGAGGCGGAGACGACAATATCTAAACTATTATAGACGGCAGGCATGTCGGTGTTATGACCAGTGAATTGGACGACGGATTCAAGTCCTTCCTGTGCGGCGCGTTGCCGAAGGTGGTTTTCAAAAGCTACGCAGTCATCGGGGGTGCCGCCAACGATCAGCATTTTTAGTCGAGGTATTTTATCCTTGAGTATTTTGGCGGCATCAAGAAAAATCTCCTGCCCTTTCCACGGAATGAGTAGCCCCACCAGGCCGACGACGAAATCATCATCGTGCAAATTCTGTTGCAGTCGAAAGGCTTTGCCACTGGTGTTGGGATCTAGACCCTCGAGCTCAAGACCATCGTAAATGACGCTTATTTTATGTTCTGGAATATCGAGCTTGTCTTGAATGCTTTTTGATACCCAGTGAGAGACCGGGGTGAAATGGCTGGGCAGGCTAAAAGCCCAGCGCATAAGGCGCGATCCATCCTGGTCGCCACGCACATGACAAACGGTGGGGATGTTGAGTACTTTGCCAACCAGCAATGCAGCACGGTTGCATAAGGGTTCGTTATTGGCGTGTATTAAGTCGGCTTTAAAGCGCCAGGCTGTCCACAATAGGTCGAGGAAAAAGGGCAAAAAGTTAAACAGGTCGTCGGCGCGAGCCAAAACCTGGTTGACGATAAAACGCAAACCGGGAATCTTGTCGATCCAATCCATGGGGTCGAGCTTTCTATGGGCACCTACAATATCGATGTGGCGGTCGGGGATATGTTTCCACTCGGCCTCGTCGGCAATTTCTCGATACTGAGGGCCGGTGCGACCCGTGACCACCATTGGGGTAAAACGTGTACGATCGAGGTTCCTCACCAAATGACGCAGACAAATAATGGCACCACCGTAGCCGATACCGTTTTCGACGTAGAGGATATTTTTGTTTGGCGCTGTCGTTGTCATGCGTGTCGGTTCAATTGACGTCATTTAGCCGCTGTTTGAGCGCCTTACCTTCAGTGATGAGCTTGCTGGGTAGGAGGCAAACGATAGCATAAAGCAAGGCGCGTTTATTGAGATGTACCCGCAAACTGTGAATAAATTCATGTCGAGCCTCACGGTAGTTGGCCTGGCTAAACTGCCAGTACCCTAAGTCAGCGAGTGCGGAGGCAATGAGTGTGGATGGACTTATACCCTGCTGCTTGAGCCTTTCGTGCCCATAAGTGGCGATTGACTCCATTACTCTGGTCAAGTCCTTTAGCATGGGGCCGGTATGAGTGGTGGTGTTCGTGGCGTGCTGACGGCGTAGCATATGAATGGCTGGGAGGCAGGTCATAGGATGGTGGCAGGCAATTTTGGCCCACAGTTCAAGGTCTTCACCAAAGCGTATGTGCGGATTAAATAGCCCTGCTTGTAGGAGTGCCTGACGTTGTACGAGCACCGTGCCGGTGGGGATGAAATTTTTGGTAACTAACCGAGCCAGGGCATTCGGTAATGGAGCACCGTTTAGAGCCTGGTAAAATGCTTGTTGCTGGTGTTTGGCCAGAACAGAGGCGGTGATTTCGTTGCCGTGAGCGTCGACCTCCTTCATATCGGAAGCAATCAAGCGCAGCTCAGGGTGTTTTTTTAGTACGCTAAGCTGGGCGGTGGTTTTTTCTCGGGTCCACTGGTCATCGGCATCAAGAAAAGCAATCCACTCACCGCTTGCGGCTTCTATCCCTCTGTTTCTGGCTACTGATGGTCCTTGATTGCACTGGCTTATATATAAAGCTTCGGGGGCACACGAGCGCACAATGGCCTCTGTGTCGTCACTTGACCCGTCGTCAACGACAATAATTTCATCAATTGGCGTGCTTTGTTGCTGGATGCTGGCTAAGGCCTGGCCGATAAATGCTGCGGCATTGTAGGCGGGTACGACTGCGCTAATTTTCAAGGGCTAAACTTCCGTCTAGCGATGCCTTGTAACACCAGAGACGGAATAACCAAGCCCGTGAGCAGCGTTACTGCCTGTAGTTTGGGATGGCGATAATTTAACCGTGTGAGGAAGGCGGCCAATTTCATTAAACCCTGTCGTTGGCGTAAGGGTGGAAAATGACAATCAGCAAACGGATTGTAGAGCTCATTATTGGGTGTGTTAATGGCTTGTGCGAGTTCCGGTGATGAGAGATAGCGAGAGTTGGGCAGTGTGTCCAAGCGCTGTAGAAAAGTCTCTAGCTCTTTCAATGACTCTTTATGCGCTGTTTCGCTCCGAGTGAAATTGTAACGGTGGGTCGAAATAGTCACCGGCAGGCCCTGTGCGATCGCGGCGCGGGTTTCACGCCAGGCCGTATCCGCATTGGTGTTGCCGTCAGTGGGCTCAAACATGACATTGCGAACCAGGTACGTTTGGCCGAAAGGGTTGCTTTCGCCGGGTCGAATCAAAGGTTTGTCTTGATGGTAGCGGCCATCACTGTCACGCCCTGTGCAACGGTAACCCGCCGTCTGTATGGATTGTATGTTGTTTTCCATCCACAGGCCTTCAACTTGACTGTTCCAGAGGTAGCATGGAGCGACCGTACTATAGCTGGGTGTACCAAACAGGCGTTCGAAGTGCTCTGTTGCGAGTTTAATGATCGTGCGAGCCTGAGAGTGGCTAATAGCCTGGGAGGGTAGTGAGCCGCCATCGACATAGTGGCCCTGGAGTGGTGAGTCGAGACTTTCCCAGTCCCACCAACCGGGCGTGTTAAAGGCTACATCGGTTCTAGGATCCCCAAGGCTTTGCAGGTGAGCGAGAGTCTCTGCGTTGTAATGCTCCATGCCGTGGAGTTGGGGAACGAAATTGCCGTCTTTGGCGGCTGTACAAAACACGGCATAAAGCTCAGGAAAGCCCTGGTCCAGCAAGAGGCGATGGTAGTGTTTGCTATCGCTTTTACTTTTCGCACCGTCGAGCACGGCGAGTACCATATTCGCTGTCAGCACTGCGCTTCTGCCGTGGCTGTCACGGTGCTGTTTAAAGGTGTCGAGTAACTCGTTGAGGCGCTCGATATGAAAAAGCCCACCTGGCCCCCAGTCATCACTTTCAAACAAGATGGGAATGTCAGCGAAATAAGGTTCGCGCCATGTCTGTTTGAAGAGAGCTTTCTTCCAGGTCCATAGCAGCAGCAGGCATAACAGCCACCAGGCTAGAAGAAGGGATAGGCCATAGAAAAGTTCCATCATAAATAGCGCTGTGCAATATCCTGGTGTTAAAAACCGTGGCGATTATAGCGCCATAAAGGGGAAAGCGACTAGCAAAGAGGGCTGACCGCTCAGTTCAGCCAGTGTAACCTTCGGGCAATGCAACATGACTGACCACATAGCGGTGTTTGCCCGACTTTTCAGGCGGTATTTTTTTCATTTTATGCAAAATAATTTGCGTATTTTGGCCTACTCGCTGTTTTAACTGAGAGGTGATTGCCTGTTCAGCCTCTTTTTGCCAGTGCAAGTTGTCAGTGTGCGCTTCAGCGGGGACGAACTGCACTTCAAGCTCGGTAGTACTGTGTTGAATGATTTTGAATTCACCCATACCTTCTATCGCTCGCAAGACATAAATAACGGCCAGGGCGTGCATGATGGTGCCGTCGGCGGCGACAATGAAGTCGGTCGAACGGCCGACCACTTCGTCAATCACTTGTAGGCCACGGCCTGCTTTGCACGCTTCGGTGCCCACTTTAAGCATATCGCCTGTGCGGTAACGTATAAAAGGCTGAGCCTGGGAGTGTAAGCCGGTAATAACAGCTTCGCCGGTTTCTCCTGCACCAACGGCCTGGCCGTTGGGGTCGAGAATTTCTAAAATCATGGTTTCGCTCGATGCGAGCATTTGGCCTTCTGGCGATTCATGGGCAATAAACCCGGCATCTCGGCTGCCGTATTCGTTGGCGACAGGTACCCCAAAGACGCCTTGTATAGCGGTGCGTTGGTTGGGGTAGAGGGGTTCGCCGGTGGTGCAAACCGCTTTCAATGTTGGCAGGTGTAGGGTTTTGCCTTCATTGACCAAATAATTGGCAAACAAGGTTAAGCTGCTGGCATAGCCATAAATACAGGTCGGCTGAAACTTTTCAATGGCTTGTGCATAAAGGGCCATATTTTTAGCGGACATTTCAAAGGCATTAAGCAGTAGTTGGTTCATGAGTCCGTCGCGAATCTGCTTAATGCGATCTGTTTTTGCGAGCTCAACCGGTGCGCCCCAGAGAAAGACTTCTCTTTCCCCAACATTAATACCCCACCAGCGACGTGCACGCATTCTGTTTGCCGCATCAGAGGCTTGGCGTTCTTTTCCATAGTAGAAAATGAGTGGCTGGCCGCTTGAGCCGCCCGTGTTGTACAGCGTGCCGCCTCCGGGAACGCCGGCCCAGGCGATTTGCTCGCGATGGCTTTGGGCGTCGCTTTTATCCATCGTGGGCAGGCGAGTGAGGTCGTCCAGCGTGGGTGTTTGGTCAGCTGCTAAAGGTATTTTGGCATTGCGAATGCGCTGGGCATGCCAGGGCGAGTGTTCAAGGGCAACATTGAGCAGGGCTTTCAGTTTGTTACCCTGCAGTTGTTCCATTTCTGCGGGACTCAGCCACTGGGTCTTCTCGAGTTCATCGGCGTAGTGAAAAGTGGGCCGGTGCATTATTTTTTCGTGTAAGGGAAAAAGCAAGTTTCTGACGATTTTTGGATGCATTGACTTTCCCTGCGTGAAGGTTGTGTCGGGGCATGGCCAGTGTGTACTACCCCTTTGCTATTCTAACAAAGCTGGATTGTCAGATGAAACGTGGTGAGAGCTTGCGCTGCTGCTTGCTTACTTATGGTGTGGTGAAACGTTTGGCCGTGTTGATTCGGGTAGCTTGACGGTTGTCGCTAAAATTCCTAGCCACCCCAGCCCAGTTAATAACACAAAGTAAGCCAGCAGGTAGCGTAATAGCAAGTCTTGTTCGGCAACAAGGTGAGCTCGATCGGGGCTAAGTAAAAACTGTAATCCTGAAAAGACCTGGTCATACTTAATAATGACAATTTCTAAAGCTTGATTGAGAATCCAGTAGCTCAGGGGAAAAGAAGCCGAGATAGCGAGCAAGGCAAACAACCAGTGTTTACTCTGACCACTGACTATTTTTAAGGCCGTTAACAAGGTAGTTGTTAAACCTAGAAACCAGGCGGACAGCCAAAGTGTGGACTGCCAGTTACCACCATCGCGAAAGAGTTCAGTTAAATTATCAGTGGCGGCTGACCTAACGACGACCCAGTGCCAAACAATAAGAATCATTATTCCCAGAAAGAAACAGGCGAGTAAACGATTGGCAGCGGGGTGAAATAAGGCAATAAGGGCACTGATAAGCGCCCAGGATGGCAATGCGTATAAGGCGGCAAATCGGAACATTGATTCCAGGCCAAAAGCGGTAGAGATAACGGGGTAGCCCACAATGTCGTGGATGCTTTCGAGGGGCACTGACAGTCTCAGCAGGCCGTAAAGAATAAAGGGCTGAAGGATGACAATGGCTGAAAATTGTTGGCTAGAGATATGTTGAGTGCAGTAGGCGCGGGTTGCGAATAGCAGTGGCCAAATTGCACACAACAGTGCTGCGCCAAAAATCAGCCGTTCGAACAAGGTTGAAGTCGCGATCAATTCTCTGATGTTGTAGGGAATGACCGCTATATTTTCGATTAAATAAAAGGCAAGAACGACAATTAACCATTGTACGGGCAGTAGCCACGGTGAGCTGAGGAAACTGTGCTGTGGCAGAGCTTCTTGGTGGTGGCTAGCTCTGGTTGAACGATGAGCTTTGGTCAAAACCGGTATGGGTCGTTGTTTTGACGATGCTTCCCGCTTTAAATTATGGCTTTGCTTGGGGTCCTTTGGCGAGGTTGGGATGGTTCCGAGCCCAGAGCCGCCAGTGATAAATTGATACGCGAAATAACCGAGCGCTCCCCCCAGGGTGGCGACGAGAATATCAGCGCTGTCGATACTTTTCTCTGGCAGGAGAATCTGTCCAAGTTCCACCGTGGCGGCGATACCCATTAAACATAAAGCCAGGAATGTTGAAACCAAACTGTTGGGCCAGCCTTTAGGTAAGATTGCCTTTAAGTGAGCCATCAATACGCCAAGAGGAAAGAAAAACGCGAGCTTGCTCAATAGAGATGTAATTGCGCGAAATTCAGTTCCGTAATAATAAGCCGAAAATGGCGCTCTAAATAGCTGAGGTAAACGCTCTTTTATAAACTGAGGTTCGAGTCGGAAGTCATAGGGGAACCAAAATATAAGAAAAAGTATGACTGACCATCCCGCGATCAAACCCAAGGGCGCCGTGATTGATTGATTGACACGACTAAGAGCTGTTTTTTCGGCAGCGGCATTGCTGTTAATCATGGGATTGCTGGCAGCGGCGGGTTGATATTTCTTGGCGATAAAAATGCCCAGTCCGGCCCCTAGAGCCGCTGTTATCAAATCCGCTGAATCGCTGACACGTGAGTAAACAAAGATTTGTAAAAATTCTAGTAATAACGCGCTAAACCACGACCATTTAAAGGCCTGGCTTAAGGTTTTCTTTGCACTGAGAACCCAGAGAAAAGACACGGGGGCCCATATGATGATATCGACGAAAATACCGTACAAAAAGCTGCTTATTCCCTGTTCAAAGCTGGAAAAAAAAGGAATGATATGGATTTTTCCCTCAACCCATTTGTGATAGATCTCGACAGGACTGTTGGTGAGGTCTAGAGGGAGTAAGTTATAGCCGAAGATGATGGCAATATAAATATAGAGAAGTTGTTCATACCTGCCCGCAGGGGCTCTGTTTGCCGTCCAGCGGTTAAGCCAGGTGTTAAAGTGCTCTCCGTAACATCGCCATATCACCAAGCCGGCAATAGCGCCTGTTATTTCAGCAATAATGTCATTGATTGATACGGTTCTTTGAGGGAAAAAGATTTGTGTAAATTCGATGGATATACTTAGGCCGGCGCCGATAATAAGGATCATCAGGGCGATGACATAGCGAAAGCGAGCTGAGTTTTGATGGAAGAATGCTGCCCACAGGAAGGTGAGCGGAATAAACAGTAGAATATTGGCAACCCAATCAGCTCTGGAGCCTATCCCCAAATTTAAGAAGCGGATGTTCTGGAATGTTGCCAAAGCTTCATTCCAGGGTCGATAAACAAAGTCCAGCGGTACCAGGCTGCCATAAATGACAAAACTTGTATAAGCGATGCAGGTGATTAATAAGACAGGGAGCTGTTTTCTTCTTGTCATTAAGTCAGATCCCACTCCATAGAGTCCGTGACCGCTTATTCAGCGTGCGCCTCTCCCCTTGAATGAAGTGTTTAGGAGGCATCAAAGCGTGCATCTAGCCACAGCTCTAATACAGTCAACACCCAAATCAATTCACCATAATAGGCCGCGTGGCCATTGCGGTGCAGGTCTATCAATTTATCGATAAAAGCCGGATTCAGCCATTGTCGGGTTTTTAATTTCAGCAGATTGTCATAGGCTAACTCTTGCAGGGGGTGATGACTTTGCATCCACACACCGAAGGGCAGGCCGAAGCCTTGCTTTTTTTTGTTAATGGTTTCGTCTGGCAGCCAGTTGTGCAGAGCTTTTTTATAGAAGTGGCGAAGATTTTTCCCCTTTATTTTCCACGAGCCGGGTATCTGACAGGCAAATTCAACCAGCTTGTCATCGAGCATGGGGAAGGTAACGTCTACACCGGCTACCGCACACATATGGGACACTTTTCTAAGATCGTTATCAGCTAGAGTAAATTGCCAGTCGAGGTAGAGCATGCGGTTTAATGTTGATGTGTCGGTGGGGCGATGGTAAACCTGCTGTAACAGAGACGAGGGAGAGGCGGTGCTTATTTGGGCGAGAAAGTCGCTGGCAAATATTTCTTCGGGCCGGTGGCGGTTGAGAAAGTTATAACTTTGCAGTCGATCGGGTAGCGGTACATTGGCCTGGTCAATATAACTTTTTGCCTTGGTGGCCAAGTTTATTTGGCTTGGCAGCGCTTGAGTCAACGGTTCAATAAAATGCTGGCGTATAGCAGCCGGCACGGTGTGGTAAGCCTCAAAAATGCCTTGCTTAGCGTAGCGTTCGTTACCCGCAAATATTTCATCGCCACCGTCACCAGCGAGTAGGCATTTGATACCGTCGTCCGCGGCAAGCTTGGCACAAAAATAAGCGGGTAGTGCTGATGAATTGCCGAAGGGTTCGTCGTAACTGGTGGCAATGTCGGGCAGGGCATTAACAACGTCATCCGGTGTGACGTAGTACTCGTTAAGCTTAACGCCGAATTTTTTTGCGCTGATGCGGGCATAGGCCATTTCGTCATAACCTTCGGCGGCAAAGCCAATGGAGTAGGCGCGGGCCTGGTGTTCACTCAATTCAGAGAGCATGCCGGTGACGCTGGAGCTGTCGAGCCCGCCGCTGAGAAAGGCGCCGGTGGTGCTGTAGTCAGTAACGGCGCGGCCGACGGCAGATTTCAGCTGGGGGCGCAATTCTTTGGCCATGGCGCGAAAACTTTTTTCTGAGCTTTCTGAGAAGTGGGGTTGCCAGTAGTTGTGTAGGTCTAGTTTGCCGCCGCTGTATTTTAAATAGTGCCCAGCAGGTAGTTTGGCCAGGCCCTGATAGATGGACACGGGGCTTGGCACCATGTGGAAATAAATAAAGTCGTAAACACCCTGGGGTCGAATTTTCCGCTCGACACCGCTGTGTGCCAGCACGGTGTTGGCAGAGGAGCCAAAAACCAGCCCATTTTTGGTTTGACTTTCCTGAGGTTGGGCGTAGTACAGAGGAAAGTGGCCGAGGCGATCAACGCCTGCTAATACCGCATTATTGACAGTATCAATAATCATAAAGGCAAAGCTGCCGCCTAGCTGGTTGAGAAAATTGTTGCTGTCTTCTCGATAAGCGACGGCGAGTGCGGCGCTATGGTTAGCCTGCATCGCGATAGTCGCCAGATGAGAACTTTTCCATTGGGGGTGGCCAATAATAGAGACCATGCCCTTGTCGGCGCTATTGTTATCCAGAGGATAGAGTCTGTCTGTCGCGGCACAGGAATACACGTTGCTGGCATGGGTGTCGACATTTAATGAGGTATTTAAGCCCGCCAGCATGGCATCGAGTTCAATATAGGCATTGCGTGGCGTCGCATCGGGCAGGAACCAACCGGCGAGACCTTGGCTGAGAGCTGGTGGTTTAAGGTTGTTGGGGCTGCGATTACTGGACATAGTTAGACAGTGCTTTATTTAATGTTGTTAGGGAGACTCTGAAAACGTCATGAACTCGTATCTGACGACCTTAACGTCAACTTTTTCGTCGTCTCATGACGACTACTGTTGCTGTCAAGTACCGCAAACGTTTGCTATTACGGTACTTTGCGCCTTGAACCCAGGTTTAGCCTGCCATCTACGTCGTCAAGACTTACTCTGTGGCTCCCAGGGTTGTAAGGGCTGAATCGTTCAGCGGCTTGCCTTGCTGGTCTTTGCCCGACAGGCTGGGTGCGCTTGCAATTCTATCCAACGGCCAGTCGATAGCAATAGCCGGGTCATTCCATTGCACGCAGCCTTCGTCGGCGGGGTGGTAGAGGTCGGTACATTTATAGGTAATTAATGCTGTATCGCTGGTTACCAGAAAACCGTGGGCAAAGCCTTCGGGTATCCATAACTGGTGGTGATTGTCGGCCGATAAAAAGCGCCCTACCCAGCGTCCAAAGGTGGGGGAGTTAGCGCGAATATCTACGGCGACATCGAAGATTTCACCCTGCAAAACATAGAGTAATTTACCCTGGGGCCTGGGCCATTGGTAATGTAGACCTCGCAGTACACCCCGGCTGGAAAAGGACACATTGTCCTGAACAAAATTGCGATCAATGCCCAATTCGGCGTAGCGTTGGCGGTGGAAAGTCTCTTTAAAAAAACCACGCTCGTCACCGTGGACTGCAGGTTTGATTAATAAAACTTCGGGTATTTCAGTGTGTTCGACTTCCATTACTTGGCCTTTGTAGGGGTGAGACGCTCGGTGCGGGCTAAAAAATATCTTCTTTCAGGATTTGCAGCAGGTACTGGCCGTAGCCATTTTTCTGCAGAGGCTCGGCGAGTTTCTCCACCTGTGCCGCATCGATATAGCCCATGCGGTAGGCAATTTCTTCGAGACAGGCTATTTTAAGCCCCTGCCGGGTTTCGATGGTTTTAATAAAGCTTGCCGCTTCAAGTAGCGACTCATGAGTGCCCGTGTCGAGCCAGGCGGCGCCGCGGCCCAGGTTTTCGACATTGAGTTGCTGGTTGTCGAGATAGGCTTGATTGACATCGGTAATTTCCAGCTCACCACGGGGGCTAGGTTTAATCTGCTCAGCAATGTCGACGACTTGATTGTCGTAGAAGTATAGACCGGTGACCGCGTAGCGAGATTTTGGCTGGTTTGGCTTTTCTTCAATACTGATAGCTTTGCCTACTGCATCAAATTCAACGACGCCATAGCGTTCAGCGTCGTGTACCGGATAGGCAAACACGGTGCTGCCATCTTGTACTTCATTGGCTCGTTGTAACAGCTGGCTGAGATTGTGGCCGTAATAAAGATTGTCACCCAAAATCAAAGCGGAGGGACTATCGCCGAGGAATGCTTTGCCAATAATAAAGGCCTGGGCAAGTCCATCGGGCGAGGCTTGCACTGCATACTGAATATTGAGGCCCCACTGGCTACCATCGCCGAGCAGTTGCTCAAAGCGGGGTGTGTCCTGTGGGGTGGAGATAAGCAAAATGTCTTTAATGCCCGCCAACATCAGTGTCGAGAGGGGGTAATAAATCATCGGCTTGTCGTAAATCGGCAGCAATTGCTTGGAGATAACTTGAGTAATGGGGTAGAGGCGCGTGCCCGAACCACCGGCGAGAATAATGCCCTTACGTCGACTCATTGCTTATGCTTTCCTTTTGTACAATGTGCTATCTAATGACTAACTAAATGATTAACTGCGTGCGCTTAAATCCTGCAGCAGATGTACCAGTGGCTCTTGCCAGTGGGGTAATTGTAGCTGGAAAGCCCGTTGCAGTTTTTCGGTGTGCATCACTGAATTGGCAGGTCGTTGCGCAGGGGTGGGGTAAGCGGAGGTCGGTGTCGGTTGAATTTCTTCGGGTTTGATGTTGAGCGCCATACCCAGAGCGATTCCTTGGCGAACAATTTCCTGCGCCAAACCGTGCCAGCTGGTTTGTCCGGTGGGCGCTAAGTGATAAACCCCTGGCTGACCGATGCCCGCGTTGAGCAATAGTAAACAATTGGCGGTGATATCTGCGATTAAACTTGCAGGCGTGGGACTGCCTATCTGGTCGTTGACAATACTTAATGCCTCGCGCTCAGCGGCGAGCCGTAGAATGGTTTTTACAAAGTTACCCTTACGAGCCGAATAAACCCAGCTAACGCGAAACACCAAATATCGACAGCCACTATCTTGTACAGCCTGCAGGCCAGCTAACTTACTAGCGCCATAAATATTAGCTGGTGCGGCCTGGTCGTGTTCGAAATAGGCTTCATCCTTGCTGCCGTCAAATACGTAGTCGGTGGAGTAATCGATCAGAAGGATATCCCGCTGTCGGGCCAGCTCGCCAAGCAAAGCGGGTAGATCGCGGTTGAGAGCATAAGCCTGCTCGCTTTCGCTTTCAGCTAAATCAACAGCAGTGTAGGCGGCGGCGTTAACAATAATGTCGGGCTTATGATCGACGACCAGAGTGGTGACAGCCTCTTTGTCGGTGAGGTCGCAGTCCAGTCGAGTGATGGCACTAACTTTGCCGACGCTGAGCAGCGAGCGACGTAGCTCCCAGCCCACCTGTCCGTCGGCGCCGAGAAGAAGAATGTTCGTGGTCATCGTGCTGGCGCCTCATAGTGTTGATCTATCCACTGCTGGTAGGCACCACTGCTGACATTTTCAACCCAGGTGCTGTTATTGATAAACCACTTGACCGTTTTTAGTAAGCCGCTATTGAAGGTTTCCTGCGGTTGCCAGCCAAGCTCGCGCTGTATTTTGCTGGCGTCGATGGCGTAGCGTAAGTCGTGGCCTGGGCGGTCGGCGACATAGGTGATGAGGTCAGAGTAGTTGGTGACGCCAGCGGGTTTGTTCGGTGCTAGTTGTTCGAGTATTTCACACAGAGTGGTGACGACGTCGAGATTGGTTTTCTCGTTGTGGCCGCCAATATTGTAGGTCTCGCCAATTTGGCCTGTGGTCAAAACGCAATACAGGGCGCGAACATGATCTTCCACATACAGCCAGTCGCGAATTTGTTGACCGTCACCGTAAATGGGTAAGGCTTTGCCCGCCAGGGCATTGAGAATCATTAACGGGATAAGCTTTTCAGGAAAATGGTTGGGGCCGTAATTGTTAGAGCAATTGGTGATCAGCACCGGGAAGCCATAGGTGCGATGCCAGGCCCTGACTAAGTGGTCGGATGCGGCCTTGCTGGCGGAGTAGGGGGAGCTGGGTGCGTAGGCGGTATCTTCGGTAAACAGTCGGCCGGGTTCGAGGTCGCCGTAAACTTCGTCGGTGGAAATATGATGGAAGCGAAAGGCTGCCTGGCGCTCTTTATCAAGCGCTTCCCAGTACTGCCGTGCCGCTTCGAGCAAGGTGAATGTACCCTTAACATTGGTCTCAATAAACGCAGCGGGGCCAGTAATAGAGCGATCGACATGGCTCTCGGCTGCCAGGTGCATAATGGCATCGGGCTGATATTCGTCGATGAGACGTGTCATCGCCGCCGCATCGCCAATATCTTCACGCTCAAAGTGATAGCGCTCACTATTAGCAACAGTGGTCAGAGATTCGAGATTGCCTGCATAGGTGAGCTTGTCGATATTGATCACATGGCAGGCTGTCTCGGCAATCAGGTATCGAATCAGGGCAGAGCCGATAAAACCTGCACCGCCAGTGATGAGAATGGTTTTCGCGGTCATTGACAATGTCATCCTCTACACGCTTGTATTGTGTTTGTTTTTCAAACCCAGTCTCAACTGGGGCGGGGGAGATTGTAATATACTTTGCCGCTGACGATTTTATTATCAGTGGGACAATAGTATGGGTGAGCTAATCTTACCAGAGCGTCCTAACGACCAGAGCGCCAATGCGCTGATTTTGGTGCAGTATTACTCTGTTATGGGAAGACCGTATTGATGAATGGAAACGCAACAATTTTAGTGACGGGGGGAGCGGGTTATATTGGCAGTCACGCCTGTGTTGCACTCCTCGAGGCGGGTTATAAGATCGTCGTGATCGATAATCTGGTCAATAGTTCGCCATTGTCTATGGCAAGAGTCAAGGCCATCACCCGACAAGACTTTGCTTTTATCGAGGGCGATATCTGTGAGGCTCGAACTCTCGATGCACTATTCAAACAGTACTCAATTGATGCGGTGATGCACTTTGCCGGTTTAAAAGCGGTGGGTGAATCCTGCTCTAACCCATTGCTGTACTACCAAAACAATGTGGCCGGTACACTGACGCTTTGCAAAGCGATGAAAGCCCATGGCGTGGGCCGCATTATTTTCAGCTCTTCGGCGACCGTGTACGGCGAACCCCACACGGTGCCCATTGACGAATCTTTTCCCCTGCAAACGACCAATCCCTATGGTGGTTCAAAAAAGATGGTTGAAGACGTCTTCCGAGATTTGGCAGAAGCTGATCGCTTAGGTGATGCCGAGTTTTGGCGGGTGGGTTTGCTGCGCTATTTTAACCCGGTTGGAGCCCATCCCAGCGGTATGATCGGCGAAGCGCCTAATGGTGTCCCTAATAATTTATTGCCCTATATGCTGCAAGTGGCGCTGGGTAAACAGCCCGAGCTCACGGTCTACGGTGATGACTATCCAACCCCCGATGGCACTGGCGTACGCGATTATATTCACGTCGTTGATCTAGTTGCTGGTCATGTTAAAGCATTGCACTTTTTGTTGGATGAAAATAACGCTAGCGGTTGCCACACCTGGAATCTGGGTACCGGACAGGGCTATTCAGTGTTGGAGATGATCACAGCTTTTGAAGCGGCAACAAATGTCAAGGTGCCCTATAAAATAGCGCCCCGTCGTCCCGGTGATATTCCCGCCTGCTGGGCTGAGCCCAGTAAAGCTCAGCGGGAGATTAACTGGCAAGCCGAGCAGAATTTGGCGCAAATGATGAAAGATAGTTGGCACTGGCAGTGTCAGAACCCAGAGGGTTATGACGCGTAATTTATACCGCGTCGTGATCCACCAGTGTATCGATTTTCAGAATGTCACGCTTAAGAAAGCGCCTTAGCTTTTTCCTGCTTACCGGGCCCGAGAAAGGGAGCCCGGTAGTCGCGCTTTCGGCGTAGGTTCCGTCCTTCTAACGGGTATACCGGGTCTGCGCAATTCATTGGTTCAACCTGTTCCCGTGAAAACAATTTGAGACCGGTTAGTCCCCGCGGTTCGTTATGACGCTTTGTTTTCTCTCCTACTGGTATTTAGAGGTTTCAACGGCCTCTCAACGCCAACGTTCTCTTTGAATATTGTCGGTGCTAAAAGGAAGTAGATATACTTAAAAAGACAGGGTTTTTAACGACTGCGAGTATGCGTCTTTATCAGGAGCCTGTCGGTATTGGCTACTAGAAACAGTAAATAGGCTAGGGATAAAACGTATGATATCGGTTAAAAAAGTCGTTCTGGATGTTCTTAAACCCCACCAACCGAATGCGCTGGAATTTTCCAGTGCCATTGCCGCGGTCGGTGCCGATTATCGTGTGTATTTAAGAGTACTTGAAGTCGATGAGCGCACAGAAACGTTGCAGATGGTGGTCGAGGCAAAAGCCGTGGATTTCAACGCCATTCAGTCCGCTATAACTCGTATGGGGGGGGTCGCTCCACAGTATTGATGAGGTGGAAGTTCAAAATGAAGCGGACCTTGATTAAGCCAGCATGAGAAGGTTAAGCCACCTCAGGTTTCTGCTGAGCATTACACACAGCAACCTTATTTTACGACGCTATTTTGTTGTCAATGGCTTTGATGGGGTGCTGACCATGATGGGGCTTATTATTGGGTTTATTGTCAGTACGCCAGCCGACTTAGCAGTCATTATTAACGTTTGTCTGGGCGCGGCTATTGCTCTGGGTATGAGCGGTGTCAGTAGTGCTTATGTCAGTGAGTCCGCCGAGCGGCGACACGACCTGGGTAAACTGGAAGACGCGATGATCAGCGATCTTCAGCAGAGCACACATGGCCAGGCAGCGCGCTTGACACCCTTGTTAGTGGCATTGGTGAATGGTTTGGCTCCGCTTGTTTTTTCACTGCTGATTCTGGTGCCTTTGTGGTTGGCGAGCTATGGTGTCCCGCTGCCAATATCTCCCCTTTATGGGGCCATCCTGGTGGCGTTTGTCCTGCTTTTCTTGCTCGGCGTTTTCCTCGGTCGAATCACCAATATCTCTTGGCTACGCAGCGGACTACAGACCCTGTTGGTCGCGGTGGTAACCGCTGCTCTTATCTACCTCCTTACAGGGAGTTAATACACGTCTGATTGTCCCGTTGCCCCTCGGTACCGAGCAAAGTCTGGCCGCAGTTTGATGCCCCCTCAACATGGTTAAGTACAGCAGAAAGACCACAAACGCCGTAGAACACGCCAGCCCTGAAAAACGGCCTTGCGGGATTTCTGCGTCGACGGATGTTTAGCAGCGGATTATTCAAATGTTTGATGACAAATGTGCATTGCCTGCGTATAAAATCCCTTAGACCTTGACGGTAAACACACAAACTTTGAAAGCCAGTCACTATTGGGGATTGTTCAAGATGCTTCAACGCTTTTTAGTTTTGAGCCTGTTTTTAACTACAGGAACCTACGTGTACGGCGGGAATCCCTACGTGCTGAACTTTAATCTTTCCTCTAACGACGAGCTTCTCTATCGGGGGGAGATCAACGTTTCCACGACACCCCATACCTGGAGCAAGGGGCTTCAGCGGAGTTACCTTCGACTACGCTGTCATCAGCAAGAATCGGGGAAAGTAGAAAAGCTTTACTCTACGATAGATCACTTTGCTGGTTTTCGCGTGACCCACCAGCTTATTGAAAAAAGCGTTAAGATCACGGCGACCTATAGCACTATAGAGCCACGCTTAACTGAAATCCGAGCTTTACCAAAGGGGGAGTGTAGGGATTTATCACCTATCGTCACCTCGACAACGGAGGTTTATAGTTTGTCAGCTAAAGAGACTATTGATGAATCTCTTTCTTTCGGACAAAACAAACGCTTTAAGGTCAAGCTCCAGCGGTTGAATTAACAAACGATCTGGTTTAAGCCGATAACCTTGTTGTGATGAATACCTTTTCTTATAAAAGCTATTTTCATGCGCGAGAGAAAATTGTCGTTGAGGCCTCAGGTTTCATTAACTTACTGGTCAGCGCGCTGTCCTGCGCAAAAAAACAAGCGTTAATATGATGCGCGTTCTAGTCATCAATTCCGGGAGCTCTTCCATTAAGTTTCGTCTTTATGAGATGGCGCAGGAAGAACTGCTGGCCGCGGGCACACTGGAACGCATCGGTGCTGACAATGGTTGTCACGATTATCAGATCTATAGCCCCAGTGGCGATATGGAAAGGCACGAGGGCCGCTCAGTGATTGCGGACCATCGTGCAGGCTTGAAAGAGGTTTTCGCCTTTCTGGAAAAAAATAACCTGGTGAATTCGGCGGCCTCGCTGTACGCCATCGGCCATCGTGTTGTTCATGGCGGTGAGACCTTTCAGGAGCCGACCTTGATTGATGACCGCGTGCTCGAGGAAATTCACAGTATGGTTCCACTGGCGCCACTGCATAACCCGGCAAATTTGGTGGGTATCGAAGCGATGCGGGAAAGTTGTCCTCAGGTTCCTCAGGTGGCCGTATTTGATACGGCTTTCTTCCGTACACTACCCCCTCACGCTTATCGTTATGCACTGGGAGATACTTTTTACCAGGACCATCAGGTGCGCCGCTATGGCTTTCACGGCACCTCGCACCAGTATGTTGCGCAACAGGCCGCGCATTTTTTACAGCAACCACTGGCAGCCTTGCGCTTAATCACGCTGCACCTGGGCAACGGCGCCAGTGCTGCGGCGATCCGCGATGGCGTTTGTATTGATACCTCCATGGGCATGACGCCGCTGGAGGGCTTGATCATGGGAACACGCTGCGGCGACCTGGATCCTGCCGTACATTTCTATCTGGCCAGAACACTGGGCATGGATTTTGATGAGATCGAACACCTGCTAAACAATGATAGCGGCATGAAAGGGTTGTGTGGCGTCAGCGATATGCGCGATGTTCACCGTCTCGCGGATGAGGGTAATGAACAGGCTCGTCTTGCGCTCGCTATGTACTGTTACCGGATAGTGAAATATATCGGTGCTTATTATCTTGCACTTGGCGGTCTGGATGCCTTGGTCTTTACTGGCGGTGTGGGCGAAAACGATGCGCTGATTCGTCAGTCTGTCTGCGCGGGAATAGGGGTGCTGGGCATCTCTATCGATGCACAACTCAATCACGCTGGTGCCAGCGGAACCTTCAGTATTAGTGAAGCCGACAAAAAGGTCGGTGTGTTGGTCGTTCCCACTAACGAGGAGCTTGAAATCGCGCGACAGTCCGTAACACTGCTTAAAAAAATGTAAGTAGTGGATAACGCGATGACAGCGGCTGTTTTCCCATTGTCTAAAGTTTATTCTAAAGGGTGAGATAGCAGTGAATGTCGCACCGAGTCTCGCGTAAAGGCGATCAAACACGAAGATTGAAAAGACAGCTTATGCCCGTGAGTGCATACATCTATGCTTTGGTTTGCTGACTTTCCCCGCCTGATAACTAATGGCTAGGGCCCTCGCTTCAGCCCCTATGTTGCTTGTATTAAGGAGGGCAGTGTGGGGTGGGAGCTCACTCTGAATGTACGCTGGAGAACCTTAAATGGAAATTATTGGCTTTATGCTTGTCTACATTGGTTGTGACAGTGAAAAGAAGGGAGCTGCCACTTGTGAGTAAGGATTGGCCAACCCAAGACTAAGAAGTGGAATATCACAGGTTTAGAAGTTGTTTGCAGATGACAGCTGTTAGGGTTTGACACGTTTACACAGTAAGAACATCGACGGATTCGATAAGGGGAAAGTAGTATGCCGCACACCGAGATTATCAACAGCCAGGCCTTGGACCCAGAGGAATTACGAAAGATCGACGCTTATTGGCGCGCCGCTAATTACCTGTCGGTCGGCCAGATTTACCTGCTCGACAATCCCTTGCTGAAACAACCTTTGAAAAAAGAGCATGTCAAACCCCGGCTGCTCGGCCACTGGGGCACGACGCCGGGGCTTAATTTTATTTATGCTCACTGTAACCGCATTATCAAAAAGTATGATCTGGATATGATCTACATCGCCGGGCCGGGCCATGGTGGCCCCGGGCTAGTGGCCAACACCTGGTTGGAAGGCAGTTATAGTGAGTTTTACTCCAATATCTCCACCGATGCCGATGGCATGCAGCGACTCTTTAAACAATTTTCCTTTCCCGGTGGGGTGGGTAGCCATGTTACCGCGGAAACCCCCGGGTCTATCCATGAGGGCGGTGAACTCGGCTATGCGCTGTCCCACGCTTACGGGGCGGCTTTCGACAACCCTGATCTGTTAGTGTGTTGCGTGGTGGGTGATGGCGAGGCGGAAACGGGCTCGCTGGCCACTTCCTGGCACTCTAATAAATTTCTCAATCCGGCCCGCGATGGCGCCGTGCTACCCATTCTGCATCTCAATGGTTACAAAATTGCCAACCCGACGCTGTTTGCCCGCCTTGGCCACGATGAGCTGAATAATCTGTTCTTGGGTTACGGCTACCAGCCTTACTTTGTTGAGGGTTCGGATCCTGAAGAGATGCACCAGAAAATGGCTGCGACCTTTGATGCCATTACCAATGAAATAAAATCTATCCAGCATGAGGCGCGCAGTAACGGCAATCGACAACGGCCACGGTGGCCGATGATCATCCTGCGCAGCCCAAAAGGCTGGACGGGACCAAAAGAGGTTGACGGCAAGAAGAGTGAGAACACCTGGCGTTCCCATCAGGTGCCCTTCTCGGACATGATCGACAACCCGGAGCACCTTGGGCTGCTGGAGGCCTGGTTAAAAAGTTACCGTGCCGAAGAATTGTTCGATGATTCAGGTTTTCTCAAGCAGGAACTGCGTGAACTTGCGCCCGAAGGAACGCGACGCATGGGTTGTAATCCCCACGCCAATGGGGGGCAGTTATTGCGAGATCTGAAACTGCCCGACTTTCGGGACTACAAGGTCGAGGTTAGTCACCCGGGCCACACCCTGGCCGAATCAACCCGTGTTATGGGGCGGTTTCTGCGCGATGTGATGGCCCTCAATGAGGGCAACCGCAATTTCCGCGTCATGGGGCCGGATGAAACGGCCTCCAACCGTTTGGGCGCGTTATTTGAAGTGACCGACCGCGCCTGGATGGCGGAAACCTTACCCGAGGACGAGCATCTGTCACCGGATGGCCGGGTCATGGAGATCCTTTCCGAGAACACCTGTCAGGGCTGGCTGGAAGGTTACCTGTTGACAGGTCGTCATGGCCTCTTTTCGTGCTACGAGGCCTTCATTCATATCGTCGATTCGATGTTTAACCAGCACGCCAAGTGGACCAAGGTCAGTAAGGAGATCCCCTGGCGCCGCCCGATAGCTTCTCTCAATTATTTGCTGACTTCCCATGTCTGGCGTCAGGACCACAACGGGTTTTCACACCAGGATCCCGGTTTTATCGACCTGGTGGTTAATAAGAAGGCCGATATCATCCGTGTCTATCTCGCCCCAGACGCGAATACGCTTTTATACATTACCGATAAATGTTTGCGCAGCCGTGACTTCATCAATGTGATCATCGCTGGTAAGCAGAACCAACCGCAGTGGCTGGATATGGATGCGGCTATTAAGCATTGCAGCGCCGGCATTGGTATCTGGGAATGGGCCAGCAATGATCAGGATGCTGAGCCGGATGTGGTCATGGCCTGTGCGGGTGACGTGCCGACGCTGGAGACACTGGCCGCCGTGGATTTACTGCGCCAGCAAGTGCCGGAGCTCAAGATACGGGTGGTCAATGTGGTGAACCTGATGACCTTACAGCCGAGTGAAGAACATCCCCACGGGCTTAACGACAAGGATTTTGACACCCTGTTTACCACCGATAAACCGATTATCTTCGCCTTCCATGGCTACCCGTATCTTATTCATCGCTTGTGCTACCGCCGCACTAATCACAAAAACCTGCATGTGCGTGGTTACAAAGAAGAAGGTACCACCACAACGCCTTTTGATATGGCGGTACTGAATGATCTCGATCGTTTCCACCTGGTTAGCGATGTCATCGACCGCGTTCCTGAACTGGGTTACAAGGCGGCTCACCTAAAACAGTTCGTACGCGACAAGCTTATTGAACATAAACAATATATTTATCAACACGGACAGGACATGCCCGAGATTCTCAATTGGAAGTGGCCTTACGAGTAAGTGAAGGCTTTTGTGTGATTTGAATATGCGGGCTTATGGTAATGATGCGGCCTGGGTTGATTGAGAGGCAGGGTGAACGGTTTTGCTCGGGATAAATTGTCTCTTGGCAGTCATACCGCTCAAGCTTTTACTCAGGATATCAAGCCGAGTTGACTACTCAGTGTTGAGGCTAATTCCGGCTTATTGCTTGGATTAAGCCAACTATCGAATCAGTTACCGAAGCTGTAAACGAGTGATTGGTTTGAGTAAGTAGCTGAGTACGCTGCGCTCACCTGTCTGAATATCGACCACTGCAATCATTCCTGGCTTGATGGGTAGTTTCTCATCGCCATGCTTTAACCAATTGCGCTCGGTACGTACCAACACTCGATAGTAGGTCTCTTCACCCCGAGGAGTCTGCTCTTTGAGCGTATCGGAGCTAATTTGCTCGACTGTCCCGTCGAGGCCTCCATAAAGCGAATAATCGTAGGCACTAATTTTTACTGTGGCTGGCATGCCCGGTGCGACAAAAGCAACATCTTTTGGGGACACTCGCGTCTCAATCAACAGCTGATCCTCAAGTGGCGTGATCTGCATGATTTCTTCGCCGGGGGGTACAACACCGCTGCGTGTTGTTATCGTAATATTATTAACCACACCGCGCATTGGAGACAGCAGGCGGGTGCGTTGCAGCTGGTCATTGCGCTGTACCAGTACTTGTTCCAGTGCCGCTAGCCTGGCCTTATTAGCGACGAGCTCTTCGTAGGATGTCTGGACAAACCCGTTGTGCAACTCTGCCAGCCGGCCATTCATATTGGCAATTTCGCGGCGTAGTTTCAGCAATTCCATTTCACCCACGGCCTGGCTTTGAACCAGAGGCTCCACGACTTCCAGTTGCCGTCGTGCCGATGCCAGTTCATCCAGTATAGATTGGGAAGCGGCCTCCAAACGCTGACGGCGCGCTTGAAATAAGCTCCGCTCGATATCCATTTCTATCTGGTTGGCCTCTAAGGCATCGGGGAAACGAATATCATCGACACCAAAAACCTCTGCTTCCAGACGTGCGATAGCTGCTTGTAATCCCTGTGCTTCGCTTTTTGATTCCAAAAAAGCACTGCGAAATCGGGTTTTATCCAGTTCTACGACGGGTTGACCTGCCTCAACAATTTGACCCTCTTCAACCAATAAGTGGGCGATAATGCCGCCTTCCAGGCTTTGGATGGACTGTTGGCGGCTGGTGGGCACGACCTGGCCTTGACCACGAGTGATTTCATCGACCGTCGCCCAGGCGGCCCATAGAATAAAACAGAGCAGAGTCGCTAAGCAGGCCCATAACAGGGGGCGAGTCCAGCGTCGCTCCACCGCTAATGCCGGATCACCTAGCTGGCGACGAATAGTATCCACATCAAGTTGTGGTTTCATGAGACATTCGCTGTCGATGTCTCGGTTGTATTTTTGATGTCAACCGGTGTTACATTCATGCGTTTGAGTACTGTTTCAAGTGGACCGTGTAGCAGACGACGACCACCGTGTAGTACAAGGGCGTGATCGACTAATGCTAATAAAGGCATTTTATGGGTAGCGAGCACTAAGGTTCGTCCTTGTAACCAGGGTTTGAGACGTTCGATGACGGCATTTTCGGTAGATTGATCCAAAGCAGAAGTCGGTTCGTCCATCAGTACGATGGGGGTGTCTTGAAGTACAAGCCGGGCAAGCCCCACTGCCTGGCGTTGTCCGCCGGAAAGACTCTGGTTGCCGGGAATAAACATATCCAGTCCTCGAGGATGACGGCGTACGAAATCCCCTACACCCACCATATCAAGTACTTCTAACAGACGAGCGTCATTATGGTGACGACCGTCGAGGGTTAGGTTGTCTCGCAATGTCCCGTGAAATAAAGCGATATCTTGGGGCATATAGCCTATCAAACGTCGCTTGTCTGCAGGATCAACTTGACTTAACTCCAAGTCGTCCACGCGTAAGCTCCCCTCCTGTGTGTCATAAAGACCCGCTAAAAGCCGTAATAAGGTGGATTTACCGGCACCGTTACCTCCGAGTAATACCCAGCGCTCACCAGGACGGATGTGCAGCTTGTCTAGCGTCAATACCGGAGACGATTCTGCTTTAAAACGCCACATGACCTGCTCGAGTTTAAAGTCACCCAGAGCAGTAGAAAGGCGGACGAAGTGCCGGTCAGCAGGTCTTTCTACCGGTCTTTCCATCAAATCTTCTAAGCCTTCCAGTGCGACTTTCACCTGTTGCCAACGTCCCAGTAACTGGCTCACCTGTGTCATTGGCGCTACCGCTCGGGAGGTTAAAATCGAACAGGCAATCAAAGCACCGATAGTCAGTTCACCAGCAAAAATCAGATAAACGCCGCCAACGATAGTGCTCACATAGCCCAATTGTTGTATCCCCGCCGCCCAGCTGTTGAGCCAGGCACTGATACTGCGGGCCGAGACACTGCGAGATGCCTGCTCCGCACTTAGTCGTTGCCAGATACCCAGGACGCGGCCTTCAGCACGATTGGCTTTGACAGTCTCCATATGGTCTATGGATTCGAGTAGCACGGCGTTTTTGATAGCTGCATCACGCAGACCTTCGCGTGCTAGCCGGGAGACGGCTGGCTGTACCAGCAGACTGGGGAGTGTCATGCACACAATGGTTATGATGGGAACCCAGGCGAGCGGGCCGGCAATAAAAGCAATCAAAGCGATAAACAGCATTGTGAAAGGCAGGTCGCCGCAAGCTCCAAGGGTGCTGGCTGTAAAAAATTCACGTACCAGTTCGAAATCGCGAATCTGACTCGCGAATGCACCGGTTGATGCTGGCCTAGACGCGTATTTGAGATGAACCGCCTGTTGGAACAGTTGCCGCGAGAGGGCAATATCAAGGCGCTTGCCACCACTTTCGATTAGTTGAGCACGAAGGCTGCGCAACAAAAATTCAAAGACAATGGCAATACAGACCCCGATGACCAAGGCCCATAGCGTTTCGGTAGCCTGAGTAGGTACTACCCGGTCATACACCTGCATGGCGAACAAGGCAGTTGCCACTGATAGCAGGGCCGCCATTAATGATGCAAATATGACTTCCAGAAGACTCGTCCACTGGGTTTGAGAGAGTAGACGGGAACGAAACCAATGTGCGTCGGGTGGCGGGGCGTAATGGTCTGCGCGACGGACATCCTGGCCCTGCGCATGAGCGAACAAGACTTGTCCGCTGAAGCGGGCTGCAAGCTCGGCTTTCGACAGCTTAATCTCGCCGCCCGTCACCGGACTCAGTAACAGGCATTGTTCCTCCTCATTTTGTAGTAACACCATACTGTGTCCATCACGAGTCACAAGTAGGCAGGGCAATAGGCTTTTGACAAGTTGTTTCAGTGTTAATGTCGCGGTTCGGGCACTTACCTGCTGTCGAGCAAGTAAGTCAGGTAACTGATTAAAGCTGATTCGCCCAGCATCCAGGGGCATGCCATAACGCAGACTATCAGGGTTTAAGGCGAGTCCCTGCAATGCAAGTAATTGTTGAACACCGAGTAAAAGAGGGTCTTGCAGATCGGAGTCCTGCTTCGAAAATGGTATTGCGTTAGTCATATTGCACCTGCTGAATGAGCATGTCATTGAGTACACCGAAGTCAGATGCCACCTGATATTGTTGACGTAACATCTCGGTGTACAACTCTATTTTTTGGCGGCGGGCATCGAAGTGATCACGGTTTACCGACAGCAGATCATCGAAATCTCGCAGTCCTGCAATAAACTGTTCCCGGTAAGTAGCCATGATTTGCAGCGAACCTACAGCCTGCTCTTCCAGCGCTACTATTCTTGCTTCCAAGGCCGGTTGTAACGCTGACAGTTGCTGCAGACTACGGCGCAAATCGCGGCGGGTAGCGCGGACCTGATGTTCGCGGGCGATAAGCCGGCTGCGTGCTGCATGAGGTCGTCGGAAACTGCGGAACCCGAAGTCAGTCTCCGAACGCAGGCGCAGGGCAACAACAACGTCGGTATCGACTTCCTCGTTAAACTGACGGCGCACCCAGTCGGCTTCCAGGTTTAATTGTGGCCAGATTTCGGCATTACGTAGCGCTAATTCGGCACGCGCTTTACTTACTTCCTCTTTATCAGCCATCACTCGAGGTGCAGATGCAATGCTTTTATCTGCAATTTCAGTATTTGCAAACTTATCTAATACCGGTAAGCGGGGGGGGGCTGAGAGGCTGAGGCTGGCAGGATCGTTGCCGGTATACTCTAAAAATGCCTGTCGGGCACTGAGCATCATGCCCTTATAGCGAGCTCGGGATTCAAGGGCGCGAGATCTTTCCACCTGCGCCCTGGCGACTTCAACACGGCTGCTAAACTGCCCTTGGGTACGCTTTTCAGCCATCTTTAGAAGATTGTCGAGAACGACTATATAGTCGTCATAAACGGCTATTGCTTCTCTGGTTTGTACATAACTGAGGAATACATCGGCAGTATCGAATGCGGCATTCGACTCGGCAAGACGCAGTTTTTCTGAGGTTAAGCTGTTCTCGGCACGACTACTGTCGACTTGACTCGCAACTCGACCCCAGTCGTAGACCATTTGCCTCACGTTGATTTGATATTCTGTTTCGCCGTCAATATCCCCCACCCCAGCCTGGAGACTGGCACTGGGAAGGTACCCCCCACGCGCAATAGTGATTTCAGCTTGCGAGGCAGCATGTTCGGCGCTTGCCGCCTCTACCCGTGGATCAGCGTCGATAGCATCTGATATCGCATCACTGAGCGAGTATCTGTCAACTTTACTGTGTGCTGGGGTACCGGCAAAGCTCACAGACACTGGCAGTAATACTAATATGGTCAATAGCCAGTGCTTGACGTATTTCATTGGGGGGGCGCTGGCAGTTCGCCCCCGCTCAGAACTACTCGTATAGATGGGTAAACTGAATGCGTCGTAAGCAACCGTTGCCCGTTGATGTTGTTCAGAAGCCATGAGACGGTTCTTTTCTACAACTTACCCGTTGTCCACCACCGTGATGGCATCATTTACCCATACTGTTGCCGCGCCTAGCTCGTATTCAACATAGTGGGCACCCGCCAATACAGGTGTTGCGCCCGTCGCAGTGGCGTCACGTAAATCGGCCGTATCGTCTACGTCACCATCAAGACGAAGAAGATTGCTACCATCGGTGAGCCCCAGAACAGCCACGTCGTCCAGTATGATGCTATTGGCGCCAGTTCCATCGAGATCAACTTCTTCTATATTGTCCACATCGCTTGGGTCGAGATTAGCGACAAAATCAAGTACCACCCCTGCCCCTGATAAGCTGAGGGTATCGTCGCCGACGCCACCATCAATGCTCGTAAAGGCGGTGTTTTCTATGACTAGTAGGTCGTCACCTGCGCCACCGTCTATTGCATCGGCCCCAGCCCCGGCAAAGATGAGATCATTACCATCGTTGCCATTGAGGGTATCGTTACCGTCTCCGCCGCGCAGCAGGTCGTTACCCTCGTTGCCATCGAGGGTATCGTTACCGCCATAACCATAGAGTTGGTCATTATTGGCTGAACCGTTCAGGCTATTGTCATTACCATCGCCTTCCTGAATAGCAGCGTTACCGTTGAGGGAGTCGATGAGGTTGGCCGACGCTAACGTTGCCGCCGTATCAGTGGCGGTGGCGCCGAGACTATCCACTGCAGTGATTGTTGTGGCATTGAGCACATCTGCTTGCAGCAAGGCACTGAGCAGTGAAATATTCTGATCAAATTGCACAGAGCCTAATAGCTCGTTAATCGTGAGGTTATCCATGGTGCCGCCACCAATGGCGGTAATTGTGAGTGTTGAGGAGGGTGCCACTAGACCTAGCAGTCCGGGATCATTGACGACATGAAACTCCAAACCTAATTCGGTAGCCAACGCCGTTGAAGCTGTCAGCTCGGGGGAAGCAAACAGTCCTCCCAGATCTAACGCTAAAGTCGGCGCATAACAGATAATGACCTGTTGTAAATTGCCATCCCGGTCGGCTGCATTGAAATCCTGGTTGCTCAGGTCAATCAAATTAAGCGTCTCGATACCGATTAAGCCCAGTAGAGCCGTAATACCAACCTGTACATCGGGTGGTGAATTGCCTTCAGGCAGGGGTGCTGTTCCGGCGCTATCAAAACGAATTGATCCTCCAGCAGTATCCCCATCGTTATCGGCGGCGGTGAAAGCGACATCCGTGTAACCACCTAAAATCGCTGTACTATTGGTGGCATCATCGACGATTAATTTACAGCTGGCGAGCAAGTTCGCAATAATGTCCTGATCCGAAGCTAAACCCGTGACCAGGTCAACACCTGTCAACTGAATCTGCTGATCCGTCTGTCCTGTGTCAAAGCCACCCGCATAATTTCCTTCTGTGCTGATATGAATAATGGTGTTGCCGCCATTAAATTCGAAATGGAGGTGATTGCTAAGGTTGCCCGGGTGATTGCCAATTCGACCTTCTCCCTGTAAGAGATGTCCGAGATCGAGAATATCCCCTCCGGAAGCCAACGGTGCCGTGTCAAAATCGGTGATTTCATCGACCACAGGGCTGCCCGGTGTACCAGCGTGTCCCTCTTCCCAGAGGAACACGTCTGTGCCAGCACCGCCGGTTTCAGTGTCGTTGCCGGCACCACCAATCACGATATCGCCGCCGTTTCCCCCATCGATGGTGTCATTACCACTGCCACCACGAAGGATGTCATTGCCACCCAGGCCGTTAAGGGTATCTGCTCCTGCGTACCCGTAAATACGGTCATGACCCCCGTCGCCGGTCAAGGTTTCACCAGCGGCAGTACCCTCTTGAATAACAGACGGCGGTGTATTGCCAAGCAATTCTGTGTTGAGCAAATTGTTGGCAAAATCAGCATCACTGGCCGTGTTGGTATCGGTTGCTTCAATATTGATTGAGTTGAGTAAATCAAGCGACAAGGCAGAGCCTGTTAGAGCTAAGCTGCCGAGAAACTCATTCAGTTGAAGATTGTCAATTGGTCCGCCATCCAGCGATGTAATCGTCAACCTGGCGTAATCAGTTACGTTGATAGTCAAAATAGTAACATTTGATACATCCAATTGAACATCGAGGCCGAATTCCTGGGCCAGTTCATTGGAGTAGGTCCATGTTCTTATACCTGCGTCAGTAATAAAGCCAATATCGACGCCGAGGGCTGGATCGTAATCAACAACCACACTTTCAATATTATTGTTTGCATCCGTAGCGGTGAAGAACTGGTGCTGACTTAAATCGACAAGCCCGAGCAGGTCAGCACCAACAATGCCAAGTAAGCCACCCCTTTCGTAAACGCCCACTTCTGGGGCCTCATTGGCGATGGGTGTAATGACCGGCACCCCGGTTGCAGTGAAGCTATAGTCGCCAGTCAGCATATCTACGACCAGCGTTTCACCTTTAATTGTATCGATAGTCAGTTCGTCGTTAGCGTCGTTGAAAGCGTGACTGATTACCAGATCTGATGCGCCCGCTGTGGAAACTGTATCGGCAGCCACATCATAGGTGTAGGTGATGCCACCCACCTTGACTGTCTCGATAAAGCCACCATCGCTGCCAAATGTACCGGCATCACCGAGCAAATTTTCACCGCTAATCGTGGTTGGTACGGCGTTGATACTGAACTGGACCTGGCTGTCCTCGACAACAGGTATATCATCTTCAATGCTAATGTTCAGCGTGCCTGTCGCCGTCGATGTACCGTCGGTAACATCGATTGATACGTAAGCGGTCATTTTAAGGCGTTGTTGCCAGCGTGATTATTTTGCCCCGGGCGGG